>Ga0209960_1000280_pt1 | contig 128675 bp, 126 predicted proteins | sample ThiBiot_500_plan_2_FD_183947 | JGI IMG/M metagenome (GOLD analysis project Ga0209960, IMG submission 183947) | Wastewater bioreactor microbial communities from Cape Town, South Africa - Thiocy_expt_500_plan (SPAdes) | ecosystem: Engineered > Bioreactor > Thiocyanate-remediating >... | reverse complement strand
TAAGTCACTGGGGCTCGCAGGCAATGGACGCCATCAGGGCCACCATACGCGGGTCTTCGCCGATGGCGCTTTGCACCTGGATGTCGGTGTCTGGGTGGGCCGTGCGCAGCGCCTGCACCAGGGCCGGGAGGTCTTCGCGTGCGTGCCGGCCGACGCCCAGGAACATGGGGCAGATGGTGATCTGTCGTATGCCGCCATCGACCAGGTCCTGCACCGCGCTGGGCAGGTCGGGCGCCGTGAGCTCCAGGTAGGCGCAGCGCACGGCGATGGGGGCGCCGCCCTGGTGCTGCTGGATGTGGCGGCCTACGGCCTCGATGGGTGCGCTCCAGAGCGGATCGCGCGAGCCGTGGGCAAACAGGATGACGCCGCGGGGGGCAGAAGTGGTGGTGTGCATAGGTCAGCGCCGCAAGACCAGCCAGGTGAATGCGGCCAGTGAAGCCAGGGAGTAGATGATGCCCGGTGCAGCCGCCGTGAGCCACGGCGACCAGTTCTGCAGGTTGCCTGCGAAGCCGAACAGGTTGTTGAGCAGGAAGAAACTGATGCCCGCCATGACGCCGCCGAACACGTAGCCGGCGATCGATCCCGAGCGGAAATGCAGGTAGGCAAAGGGCAGGGCCAGTACCACCATGACCAGGCAGCTCAAGGGGTAGAACACCTTGCGCCAGAACTCGATTTCATACTTCTGCGCCGCCTGGCCGTTGTTCTTGAGGTGGCGGATGTACTGGAACAGGTCGATGGTGGCCATGCGGTCGGGCTTGAGCACGGCGGCGGCCACCATGTCGGCGCTGATGCCCGTGGGCCAGGGCGTCTCGGCCCATTGCTCCTGCACGATGGCTGGCGTCTGCTCGCCGCCCGGGGTGAGGAAGGTGCTGCGCCGCGCCTGCAGCAAGGTCCAGTGGCCGTCGCGGGTGAATTGCGCCCGTTCGGCGTGGATCTGCGCGGCCAGGTGCCCCTGGCGGTCGAATTCGATGATGCGCACATCCTGCATGGTGCCATCGTTGGCCAGGGCGCGCACGTTGACGGCGTAGGAGTGGTCCTCGCGGCGCTCCTTGAGCCATGCGCCAGTGGCACCCGTGGTGAGCCGCCCCTGCGCGCGCGCCTTGACGAACTGCGCCGCCCTGTCGCTCAGGGGGGCGATGTAGTCGCCCACGGCAAAGGTGAGCAGCACGAAACCCAGGCCCAGGCTGAGCAGCATCTTGAGGGCACGCCCCGGGCCCAGGCCGCTGGTGCGCATGATGGTGAACTCGGAGCTCTGCGCCAGCCGCGCCATGACGAAGATGGTGCCGATCAGCACCGTGATGGGCAGCAGCTCGTAGAGGTGGCTGGGAATGCTCAGGCCCACGTAGAGCACCGCCAGCGAGATGCCGTAGCCCGGCGATGCGGCGCGGCCGACCCAGCGCAGCTCATCCACCAGGTCGAAGAAGAAGAACAGCGCCAGGAACCCGAGGGTGACGAAGGCCACCGCGCCCAGCACCTCGCGGTGCACGAATGTGCGCAGCGTCCTCATGCCCGGGCTCCCCGCGGGCGCAGCAGCCCGGCCAGGCTCCATTGGTTGTGGCGTGCCGCGAGCACGCCGGCACCCAGCAGCAGCATGCTGCCATGCAGCAGGCCCATGTAGGTGCCCAGGCCCAGCCTGCCGGAGGCCACCCAGCCCTGGCCCAGGGTCATGAAGTTGTAGTACACGATGAAGGTGAACAGTGCGAGCATGAGGTTGCCGCTGCGGCTGGCGCGCGGGTTCACGCTCACCAGGCCCAGTGCCAGCAGCACGAGGTTGAAGGCGGCCAGCGCCAGGCCCAGTCGCCAGCCCAGTTCCGCCAGGTAGACGGGCTGGGGGTCTTCGAGCAGGCGCAGCGTGCTGCGCGTCTTGGCCTGGGACTCGTCGGTCGCTCCCGCCGGCGCATCGCCGATGCGCGTGCTGTATTCGTCGAACTGGCTCAGCCGCGTGCCCGTGCGGTCGTGCCGCGTTTCCAGGCGCTGGCCCTGGCTGAGCAGCAGCACGCGCTCGCCCCCGCGCACCTCCATGCGTGCGCTGCGCGCCGAGGTCACGGTTTCGCCCTGCTCGTCGGTGGTCATGATGAACACATTGCTCGCCGACTGCGGGTCGGGGCTGTCCTTGTCGATGAAGAACACGCGGCGGCCGTTGGCCGATTCCTGGAATTCCCCGGGGCTGATGCGGTCGATGTCGCTGCGCTGCTCGTACTGCACGCGCAGCTCCTGGATCTGCCGGTTGGCCCAGGGCCACACGCCCACGGAGAGCACCGCCACGGCCAGCATCACCGGCCAGCCAAAGCGCAGCAGCGGCGGCAGCAGGCTGGAGAGGCCCCGCCCGCTGGCAAACCAGATGACCATTTCGCTGTCGCGGTACATGCGCGAGAGCGTGCCCACGATGGCGACGAACAGGCTCAGGCTCAGGATGGTGGGCAACTGCCCCAGCACCGTGAACCCCATGACCAGCATCACGTCCGAGGGGCTCACGTTGCCGCGCGCGGCCTGGCCCATGGTGCGGATGAGCATCATGGTCATGACCACGGTGACGAGCACGACCAGGGTGGCGCCGAAGCTGCGCGCAAGCTCTTTGCGGATGGACGAATCGAATAACATCGGCTGAACCCGGCAGGCCCGGGGGCTGGCCGGCAAGGCGCGCCCCGCGGGCATTCCAGGCCGGAACAAAAGGCCGATTATGAACTTTGATCTCAAGAGCATGGACCTGGCGCGCGCCGCGCGCGAAAAATGTGACCTGCTGGTGGTGCTGCTGCCCGAGGGCTTTGCACCGGGCGAGGACGCACTGGGCAGCCTGGCCGCACAGGCCCTGCGCGCCAAGGATGTGCAAACCCAGCCCGGCAAGAGCCTGCAGCTGTACCAGGTGCCCGGCGTGGCCGCGCGGCGCGTGGTGCTGGCGGGCGTGGGCAAGGCCGATGCGCGCGCCGTGCGCCAGGCCCTGGCGGCTCTGGCCCCGGTGCTGCGCCAGGGCGCGCCGCGGCATGCCGTGGTGTGCTTTGCCGGCACTGCGCCGGGCGAGGCCGTGGAGGCCGCCGTGCGCGGCATGACCCACGCCAGCTATGTGTACACCGCCACCAAATCCAAGCCCGAGGCGCGCACCCTCGCCAGGGTGGTGGTGGGCGTGCCCGATGCGCCGGCGCTGGCCGGCGCGGTCGAGCGCGCGGCTGCGGTGGCCCAGGGCGTGGAGCTGGCGCGCGAGTGGGGCAACCGCCCGGCCAACCACGCCACGCCCACACTGCTGGCACAGGCGGCCAAGGCGCTGGCCAAGCACAAGGGCATCACCTGCAAGACCCTGGGAGCGGCGGAAGTGGAGCGCCTGGGCATGCACGCCTTTCTGGCCGTGGCCCAGGGCTCGGCGGAGCCCTTGCGCTTCATCGAATTGCGTTACAACGGTGCGCCGCGCGCGCAGGCGCCCGTGGTGCTGGTGGGCAAGGGCATCACTTTCGACACCGGAGGCATCTCCATCAAGCCCGCGGCCGAGATGGACGAAATGAAGTTCGACATGTGCGGCGCCGCCAGCGTGCTGGGGGTGTTCCGCGCCCTGGCCGAGCTGCAGCCGTCGATCAACGTGGTCGGGCTCATTCCCGCCTGCGAGAACATGCCCGACGGCCGCTCGGTCAAACCCGGTGACGTGGTGCGCAGCATGAGCGGCCAGACCATCGAGATCCTGAACACCGACGCCGAGGGTCGCCTCGTGCTGTGCGACGCCCTGAGCTATGCGCAGCGCTTCAAGCCGGCCGCCATCATCGACATCGCCACGCTCACCGGAGCCTGCGTCATCGCCCTGGGCGGGGTGCACAGCGGCCTGTTTGCCAGCGACGACGCCCTGGCCGCCGACCTGCAGGCGGCCGGACAGGCGAGCGACGACCTGTGCTGGCGCATGCCCCTGGACGAGGACTATGCCGAGGGGCTCAAGACGAATTTTGCCGACGTGGCCAATGTCGCCGGCCGGCCCGCGGGCGCGGTCACGGCCGCCAAGTTCCTGCAGCGCTTTGCGGGCACGCAGCCCTGGGCGCACCTGGACATCGCCGGCACGGCCTGGAAGGGCGGTGCGGCCAAGGGGGCCACCGGGCGGCCCGTGGGCCTGCTCGTGCACTACCTGCTGGCGCGCTCCGGCGCAGGCACCGAGGCCCCGGCCCGCCGGGCGCGCAAGGCGGCCGCCGCGGCCAAGCCATGACGCAGATCGACTTCCATACCGGCGTGCCGGACCGCCTGGCGCACGCCTGCCGCGTGGCCCGCAAGGCCCTGCGCAGCGGCCGACACCTGGTCGTCCGCGCTCCGCAGGCGCTCTTGCAGGACATGGACCGCATGCTCTGGCACATGGCGCCGCACGATTTCGTCGCCCATTGCCGCGCCGATGCCGCCGCGCAGATGCTGGAAGTCTCGCCCATCGTGCTGGCGCTGCCCGGCCAGGAGGTGGCGCGGCACGAAGTGCTGCTCAACCTCGACGACGAGATTCCACCGGACTTTGCCGCCTACGGCCAGGTGGTCGAGGTCGTCAGCGCCCATGACCAGGCCGATCTGCACCATGCCCGCCAGCGCTGGAAGCGCTACCGGGAACTGGGGCACGCCCCCGTGCGCCACGACCTGCAGCAGGAGCCCGGATGACCATGCCTCCACCGGGCGGCGGCGCACGCACGCCGCCGCGCTTTGTTCCCACCCTGACCGAGGTGGTGGCGGAGGGTTCCGGCGCGCCGCCGGCCCCGCCCGGCCCGGCACTTGCGCCCGCAGCCGCGCCGCGGCCCGTGGCGCCCCCGCAACAGCCCGCCGCCGCGCCCGCCATGGCGCGCGGCGCTGCGGTGCTGCCGCCGGCCGCGGCGGTGCGCGCCCAGCCACCGGGCGGCGTCGCGGTTCGCCCCGTGCCCGAGGGCTTCGAGGAAATGATGGTGCACCGCGTGATGCAGCGCGTCGATGTGCTCCTGGAGAAGCGCCTGCGCGAGGCCATTGCCCAGGTGGTGCAGGAGCAGACGCGCTCCATCCTGCCGCGCCTGCGCGAGGAGGTCGAATCCGTCGTGCGCCAGTCGGTCTACGAGGCCGTGGCCGATGAACTGGCCAGCCATACGGGCGCGCCCTGAGCCAAGCGCCTTGGTGCCCTTGCCACGCTTAATTTTTTCTTATGCTTATCGTGTTCCCTAGTATTTCGGGCCCCGAATCTGCGGTAACTTCGCGCCCGTTGAGAAAAACATAATCATCTCAGCGTCCATTCTTTACTGGAGAATCCTATGCAATTGAAGTTGAAACTGACCGTAGCGGCTGCTATCGCGGCTGTGGCTGGCATGGCCTTTGCACAAGAACAGGTCGTCAAGATCGGTCACGTGGCACCCGTGTCCGGTGCCCAGGCCCACTACGGCAAGGACAACGAAAACGGCGCACGCATGGCCATTGAAGACCTCAATGCCCAGGGCGTGACCATCGGCGGCAAGAAGATCAAGTTCGAACTGCAGGCCGAAGACGATGCTTCCGATCCCAAGCAGGGTACGGCAGCCGCCCAGAAGCTGTGCGACTCCAAGGTCGCTGGCGTGGTCGGTCACCTGAACTCGGGCACGACCATCCCCGCGTCCAAGGTCTACCACGATTGCGGCGTTCCCATGATCACGGGCGCAGCCACCAACCCCGGCCTGATGAAGCCCGGCTACAAGAACGTGTTCCGCATCATCGCCAACGACAACGCCCTGGGCGCTGCGCTGGCCGTGTACGCTGCCGACACGCTCAAGCTCAAGACCGTGGCTGTGGTCGACGACCGCACCGCCTACGGCCAGGGCCTGGCTGCCGTGTTCAAGAAGGTGGCCCAGGAGAAGGGCATGCAGGTGGTGGATGACCAGTTCACCAACGACAAGGCCACCGACTTCATGGCCATCCTGACCTCCATCAAGTCCAAGAACCCCGACGCCATCTTCTTCGGCGGCATGGATCCCCAGGCCGGCCCGATGCTGCGCCAGATGGAACAGCTCGGCATGGGCAAGGTCAAGTACTTCGGCGGCGACGGCATCTGCACGTCCGAGATCGCCAAGCTGGCTGCCGGCGCCAAGACCCTGGAAAACGTGGTCTGCGCCGAGGGCGGTGCCTCGCTGGCCAAGATGCCCGGCGGCACGGAGTGGAAGAAGCGCTACGACGCCAAGTACCCTGGCCAGTTCCAGATCTACAGCCCCTACACCTATGACGCCACGATGCTGATCGCTGACGCCATGAAGCGTGCCAACTCCGTCGATCCCAAGGTCTACCTGCCCGAGCTGGCCAAGTCCAGCTACAACGGCGTGACCGCCAAGATCTCCTTCGAGCCCACTGGCGAGATGAAGAACCCCGCCTACACCCTGTACGTGTACAAGGACGGCAAGAAGGTCCCCCTCTGATCTGAGACGGGCATGGCACGCCGGCAGCCCTGCCGGTGTGCACCAAAGCAGCAAGGCCTCCCGCGGGAGGCCTTGTCTTTTGGGGGCCGCGGGCAGATCAGCGCCGCACCTGCAACGCCCCCGGGTTGATGATGTTGGTCGGCGTGCCCTTGAGGAAGTTCACCACGTTGTCGAAGGCGGCACCGAAGAACAGCTCATAGTTGTCCTGCTCCACATAACCGATGTGCGGTGTGCAGATGCAGTTTTCCAGCCGCAGCAGGGCATGTCCCTGCAGGATGGGTTCGCTCTCGAAGACATCGACTGCTGCCATGCCCGGGCGGCCGCGGTTGAGCGCCGCGATCAGGGCGTCGGGCTCGATGAGCTCGGCGCGCGAGGTGTTCACCAGCAGCGCCGTGGGCTTCATGCACGAGAGTGTCTCCAGCGTGAGGATGCCGCGCGTGGCCTCGGACAGGCGCAGGTGCAGCGAGAGTATGTCGCACTGGGCAAAAAAATCGGCGCAGGTGCTGGCGACCTGGTAGCCGTCGGTCAGCGCGCGTGCGCGCGAGGCCTCGCTGCCCCAGATGCGCACGTTCATGCCGAAGGCCCTGCCGTAGGTGGCCACGATCTGGCCGATCTGGCCGTAGCCCCAGATGCCCAGGGTCTTGCCGCGCAGCACGCTGCCGATGCCGAAGTTGGGCGGCATGCCCGCGGCCTTCAGGCCCGATTGCTGCCAGGCCCCGTGCTTGAGGTTGGCGATGTACTGCGGCAGGCGCCGCATGGCGGCCATGATCAGGGCCCAGGTGAGCTCTGCCGTGGCCACGGGCGAGCCCACGCCTTCGGCCACGGCAATGCCGCGCTCGGTGCAGGCGGCGACGTCGATGTGCGGCCCGGCCCGGCCGGTCTGGGAGATGAGCTTGAGCCGCGGCAGCTTTTCGATGAGCTGGCGTGTGATCTGCGTGCGCTCGCGGATCAGTACGATGACATCGGCGTCGCGCAGGCGCACGGAAAGCTGTCCCAGACCCTTGACGGTGTTGGTATAGACCTTGGCGGAATAGGCGTCGAGACGGGAGGCGCAATGCAGCTTGCGCACCGCGTCCTGGTAGTCATCGAGGATCACAATGTTCATGGCCGCCATTGTGCCCTGGGTGCGTTGCCCGGCCCATGCAACCAGCGGTAAACGCCGGCCTGGGTGGGGCATACGGGGCTGGGCGAAAAGGCCGACCGCACGGTGCGGGGCGCCCTTGCAGGGCGCTCCCGGGGTGCTTCAGTGGCGCTGCTCGTGCGCGGCCAGGCGTTCGAGTTCGGCGCACACGTCGGCCATGCGCCCGGCAATCACCATGCGGCCGCTCGGGCCGGTGTGGCAGCGCAGGGCGCGTTGGCGGCCAGGGGCGCCGGGCAGGCCCTCGCGCGGGGCCTGCACCGGGCCCTGCCAGACCCGGGCTGCGCGCGGGGGCAGAGCGCCCTGCACTGCGGGCGCGGGCAGGGCGCCAGGCATGGGCCGGTGCGGTGTGCGCAAGGGCTCGCCGGTGGCGGGGGTGTGCAGGCCTTTCCACCAGCGCTGCAGACCCCGCAGGCGGCGGGGCAGGACGGACGATGCCAGCAGGATGATTCCCATGTGAATGCTCCAGAGATCAGGGTTGAACACTGGCAGGATTTCAGGGAAGGCAATGCCCCGGGGCCGTGGGCCGTCTGAGACCGCACGAGCGCCCGCCACCCGGGGTGTTGCAGGAAGGCGGTGCTACATGAGCATGGTGTTGCGGATCAGGCCCACGGCCAGGCCTTCGATGGCGAAGGGCTCGCCGGGCTGGACCACGATGACGGGATAGTCGGGGTTTTCGGGCAGCAGTTCTATGCCCTGGGCCGTGCGGCGCAGGCGCTTGACGGTCACGTCATCGCCCAGGCGGGCGACGACGATCTGGCCGTTGCGCGCCTCCTGGGCGATTTTCACGGCGAGCAGGTCACCGTCCATGATGCCGGCGTCACGCATGGACATGCCGCGCACCTTGAGCAGGTAGTCGGGCTTGTGCTGGAACAGGCTTTCTTCCACGCAGTAGGACTGCTCCACATGTTCCTGGGCGAGAATCGGGGAGCCTGCAGCCACCCGGCCCACCAGGGGCAGCACCAGTTGCGTGAGCCCGGGAATGGGCAGGTGGTACTGGGTGCCGCGCGCGGCATTGATGGAGCGCACGGTCTCGCCGCGCAGCCGGATGCCGCGCGAGGTGCCGCTGACCAGCTCGATCACGCCCTTGCGCGCCAGGGCCTGCAGATGCTCTTCAGCGGCGTTGGCGGATTTGAAGCCCAGTTCGGCCGCGATCTCGGCGCGCGTGGGCGGCGCGCCGGTGCGGGCGATGGCGTTCTGGATCAGGTCCAGGATCTGCTGTTGGCGGGCGGTGAGCTTGGGACTGTTGAGCATATGGGGCTCCGGCGCTTTCGGGGCTGTCGTTTAATACAGTATCTGTATTTTTAACCAGTTTCTCGGGGGATGCAAGTGGACACGCAAAAAATCGTCGTGCTGGGCACGGGGGGCACGATCGCCGGGCGCGCCCAGGCGGCGGGCGACAACGTGGGCTATGTGGCGGGGGAGGTCGGGGTGCAGGCGCTGGTCGATGCCGTGCCCGGGCTGGCGCAGGCGGCCGGCGGCGCCCTGGCGGCCGAGCAGGTCGCGCAGATCGACAGCAAGGACATGGACGGCGCCGTCTGGCTGGCGCTGGCGCAGCGCGTGCAGGCGCACCTGGACGACCCGGCGGTGCGTGCCGTGGTGGTGACGCATGGCACGGACACCGTGGAGGAAACGGCGTGGTTTCTGCACAGCGTGCTCGCCGCACACAAGTCCGTGGTGCTGACCTGCGCCATGCGCCCGGCCACGGCCGTGGTGCCCGACGGCCCGCAGAACCTGCTCGACGCCATGGCCGTGGCGCGCGCGCCCGGTGCACGCGGTGTGCTGGTGGCCTGCGCCGGGGCGGTGCATGGTGCGCATGCCGTGCAAAAGGTGCACCCTTACCGCGTCGATGCCTTTTCCTCGGGCGAGGCCGGGCCGCTGGGCTGGGTCGAGGAAGGTCTGGTGCGTTTGGCGCAGGATTGGCCTTCAGCGCCCGGTGGATGGGCGCAAGCAGCTCTCGAAAAGATAGCAAACGGTGCGCCCTGGCCGCGTGTGGAGATTCTGACCAGCCATGCTGGGGCCACGGGTGCGGTGGCCGATGCGCTGGTGCGCGACGGGGTGCAGGGCCTGGTGGTGGCGGCAACGGGCAACGGCACCGTGCACCACGCGCTGGAGGCCGCGCTGCTGCGCGCCCGGCAGGCGGGCGTGGCCGTGCGCGTGACCACGCGCTGCGCGCTGGGCCAGGTGGTGCCGCGCGCCGGTGCCCCACTGCCACTGGCCCGGGGGCTCAGTCCGGTCAAGGCCCGCATCGCCCTGCAGCTCGAACTGCTGGGCGCGCCGGCGCCGCCGTGACGCGGCGTGCCGCCCCCGCCTGCGGCGCGCTGGCAGGCACAAAAAAGCCCCGCAGGTGCGGGGCGCTGGGGTGGGCAGGCGCTGCCTCAGCCCGCCAGGGCGGCCAGGGCGCGCTGGGTGATTTCTTCCACGCTGCCGGTGCCGCCAATGGCGCGGTATTGGGGGGCGTTGGCCGGGTCGCGCTCGGCCCAGCTGCGGTAGTAGTCCACCAGCGGGCGGGTTTGCTCGCTGTACACCTCCAGGCGCTTCTTGACGGTTTCTTCCTTGTCGTCATCGCGCTGGATCAGGGGCTCGCCGGTCACGTCGTCCTGGCCTGCGACCTTGGGCGGGTTGAACTTGACGTGGTAGGTGCGGCCGCTGCCGGGGTGCGAGCGCCGCCCGCTCATGCGCTCGATGATGGCATCGAAGGGCACGTCGATCTCCAGCACGTAGTCGAGCTTGACGCCGGCCTCCTTCATGGCGTCGGCCTGCGGGATGGTGCGCGGGAAGCCGTCGAACAGAAAGCCGTTGGCGCAGTCGGGCTCGGCGATGCGTTCCTTGACCAGGCCGATGATGATGTCGTCGCTCACCAGCGCGCCCGATTCCATGACCGCCTTGGCCTTGAGCCCCAGGGGCGTTCCGGCCTTGACGGCAGCGCGCAGCATGTCTCCGGTGGAGATTTGCGGAATGCCGTACTTCTGGCAGAGGAAGGCGGCCTGCGTGCCCTTGCCGGCACCGGGGGCGCCCAACAAAATCAGTCTCATGGAATAGTCCTCGAAGTGTGGGAAATCTGTCGTCACTGCGGACCTCTGGTGCGCGGGGCTCCGGAGGCGGTGCTCTCTTCGGGGCGCAAGGATAGCATGCGCTGCCTGGCCGCTGGCTGACAGCGGCGCGGGCGGGCGGGGCGCGCTCAGGCCAGCAGGGCGCGCACGCGGGCGAGGTCTTCGGGCGTGTCCACCCCCGGGCCGGGGGCGGCCTGCGTCACGTGCACGGCGATGCGGTGCCCGTGCCACAGCGCGCGCAACTGCTCCAACGCCTCGATGACTTCGGTCGGCGCCTGCGCCAGCTCGGGAAAGCGGCGCAGAAAGCCCGCGCGGTAGCTGTACAGGCCGATGTGGCGCAGCGGTGCGAAACCGGCCAACGCGGGGTGCGCCTGCGCGGCGCCGTCCTGCCACCAGGGCTGGCCGGCATGGTCGCGCGCAAAGGGAATGGGGGCGCGGCTGAAGTAATGCGCCAGGCCGTGCGCATCGCACACCACCTTGACCACGTTCGGATTGGCCAGCTCCTGCAGCGAGGCCAGCGGGTGCGCGGCCGTGCCCATGCTGGCCTCGGGGCGGGCGTGCAGCAGGCCGGCCACGGCCTGGATGAGCGCGGGCTCCATGAGCGGCTCGTCGCCCTGCACGTTGACGACCACGTCCTCGCCGTCCAGGCCCAGGATGCCGCAGGCCTCGGCCAGGCGGTCGCTGCCGCTGGCGTGGTCGCTGCGCGTGGCAATGGCCTCGACCCCGTGCCGATCGCAGGCGGCCAGGATGCGCGCGTCGTCCGCGGCCACGACGGTGCGCTGCGCGCCGCTGGCGGCAGCGCGCCGGGCCACGTGCACCACCATGGGCAGGCCCGCGATGTCGGCCAACGGCTTGTCCGGCAGGCGGCTCGATGCCATGCGCGCCGGGATCAACACCGTGAAGCCGCCACTCATCGCTCCAGTTCCTCGTCGCTCAGGGGGCGGGCCTCGTTCTCCAGCAGGATGGGGATGCCGTCGCGCACGGGGTAGGCCAGGCGGGCGCTGCGCGAGATGAGTTCCTGGCGCTCGCGGTCGTAGGTGAGGGGGCCTTTGGTGACGGGGCAGACCAGCAGTTCGAGCAGTTTGGTGTCCATGGCAGCGCGCAGGGGGATGAGGTCAGGAGCGCGATGATAGCGAGGCCGGAGGTCCCAGCCGCGCATCGAGCGCGGTAAAAAACGCCGCATCGATGTCCACCTGCAGCGGCACGGCCAGCGCATCGGGATGGCGCGCCCAGAGCTTGGTGGCGTCTTTTTCAGTGCAAATCAGCGTGTAGGGCTTGTCAACGGGGCGCTGCCAGCTATCAAAATCATAGTGGTCGGGCAGGGCCTGTGTGCGCTCCGGGGCCAGCCCCTGCTGGCGCAGCAGGGCAAAAAAATCCTCCGGCCGGGCGATGCCCGCCACGGCCAGCAGCGGCTGGTCTTGCAGGCGCTGCAGGGGCACGGGGGTGCCGTCGCTGCGCAGGGCGTGGGCGGCCAGGCGGCGCTGCATGGCGAACGCGGGGGCGCTGCCCGCCGGGGCGGCGCCCGCGTGCACGACCAGGTCCACCGGGCGCGGCCAGGGCTCGCGCAGCGGGCCCGCGGGCAGCAGCCAGCCGTTGCCCGTGCCCTGGTCGTTGAACACGCAGACCTCGATGTCGCGCGCCAGCGCCAGGTGCTGCAGGCCATCGTCGCAGACGATGACGTCGGTCCCGGGGTGGCGCGCGCGCAGCGCCTGGGCGGCGGCCACGCGCTGGCGGGCGACGAAGACGGGCACCTGGCAGGCGCGGGCCAGCAGCAGCGGCTCGTCGCCCACGTCCGCTGCCGGGCTGTGGGGCAGCACCTCGCGGCAATCGGCCGTGCGCCGCCCGTAGCCGCGCGCGACCACGCCCGGGTGCCAGCCGCGCGCCTGCAGGTGGCGCACCACGGCCATGACCACGGGGGTCTTGCCCGCGCCGCCGGCCACCACGTTGCCGATCACGACGACGGGGATGCCCGGGTGCTGCGCGCGCAGCAGGCCCGCGCCGTACAGCCCGCGGCGCAGCCGCACCAGCAGGCCCATGGCCAGCGCGAGCGGCCACAGCAGCCAGGCCAGCGGGCCGCGCCGCTGCCAGGCGCGCTGCAGCAGCGGGCCAGCGGCGGCGGGGTCCGGGGGCACGGGGGAGGGCGGCTGCGGCGCGGCGGCAGCCATGGCGGCGTCAGGAACGGCCTGCGCCCGCCCGGGCGGAGGACTGGGTGGCGAAGGTGATTTGCGTCAGGCCCACGCGGCGCGCGGCCTCCATCACCGAGATCACGGACTGGTGCGGCGCCAGGGCGTCGGCGCTGATGATGACCACCGTGCCCTGGCCTGCGCGCGCAGCCTCGCGCAGCGCCGCGGCGAGCTGGTCCACGCCCTTGCCGTCCAGGCCTGTCTTGTTGATGGCGTAGCGCCCGTCGGCGGCCACGGCCACGATCACCTCCTTGGGGTGGTCGCGCTGCTGCTCGGCATCGGCCACGGGCAGGGTGAGCTGCAGCTCGGTGAACTTGCTGTAGGTGGTGGTGAGCATCAGGAAGATGAGGATCACCAGCAGCACGTCGATGAAGGGGATCAGGTTGATCTCCGGCTCTTCCTTGGCGCGGGGGCGGAAGTTCATGGGGTGCGGCCCTTGGCGGTCACTTCTTGTGGCGCAGCAGGTGGCGCAGGAACTGCTCGGAGGCCAGCTCCAGCGTCAGCAGGTAGGCATCGACGCGGCCGCGGAAATAGCGCCAGAAGATCAGCGCCGGGATGGCGATGATGAGGCCGAAGGCCGTGTTGTAGAGCGCCACCGAGATGCCGTGCGCGAGCTGCGCCGGGTTGCCGTTGCCCATGCCGGCCGTGCCGCCGCCCTGGGAGCCGAAGATCTCGATCATGCCCACCACCGTGCCCAGCAGGCCCAGCAGCGGCGCCGCCGAGGCGATGGTGGCCAGGGCGCTGAGGTATTTTTCCAGGCGGTGCGCGACGACGCGGCCCGTGCCCTCCATGGCGGCGCGCAGGTCGGCCTCGGAGCAGCGCGGCTGGCTGTTGAGCGTGCGCAGGCCCGTGGCCAGCACCTCACCGAGGGCGGAGTTCTGCGCCAGCTTGGCCACCACGTCGGGGCCGGGAATGGCCTGGGCCGAAACGGAGATGGCTTCGTCCAGCAGTTTCGGGGGAGCGATGCGCGCGGTCTTGAGTGTGAGAAAGCGCTCGAAAATCAGCGCCAATGCAAGAACCGAGCAGGCGATCAGCGGCCAGATGGGCCAGCCTGCGGCTTGTATGATGGACAGCAATTGTCTGGTCTCCGCACGGATGGGCAAAAAGCGATTATGGCCCAGCTTTGCCGCCCCCCGGCCCGCATGGCAGGCGCCGCCAGGGCCTGCATTTGTATGCATCTGTCACCCACAGAAATTGTGGATAACTTTGTGGAGAAGCTTGCGGACAAAGCCCGCTGGGCAGCGCCAATGCGTGACTGCAACAGATTGCTTATTTTTTGATCGGCAAAAAATCATTCAAAATCATGTACTTGCACTTGATTGCGTGGTTTGCGGCGCGTCCGGCCGGACAATTGCTTACACAACCCCGCTCGCTGCGGCCTGTGGAATACTGCAATGCAGCAAGCCCGCTGCGGCGCATGGACAAAGACGATGACCAGTGAAAACCCCGTGCTGGCGCCGCGTGTGTGGGACGTTGGCGCGCTGTGCCGCGCCGTTGCTGACACCCTGCAGGCGCGTTTCAATCCGGTGGCCGTGCGCGGCGAGATCACGGGCTTTGCGCGCGCATCCAGCGGGCATTGCTACTTTGCTCTCAAGGATGCGCAAGGCCAGATCCGCTGCGCCATGTTCCGGCGCGCCGCCGAGGGGCTCAGCTTCCTGCCGCGCGACGGCGAGCTCGTCGAGGTGCGCGGCCGCCTGGGTGTGTACGAGCCGCGCGGCGATCTGCAGCTCATCGTCGAGCAGTTGCAGCGCGCGGGCCAGGGCGCCTGGTTCGAGCAGTTCCTGCGCCTGAAGGCGCGGCTGGAGGCCGAGGGCCTGTTCGACACCGGCCGCAAGCGCGCCCTGCCCGCCATGCCGCGCGGCATTGGCCTGGTGACCTCGGCCGGCGCGGCCGCCCTGCACGATGTGGTGACGGCGCTGCGCCGGCGCGTGCCGCACATCCCCGTGGTGCTGGTGCCTGCGCTGGTGCAGGGGGCGGACGCGGGCGCGAGCATGTGCGCGGCCCTGAATGCGCTCTACGCCATGGCCCGGGCGGGCACACCGCCCATCGACGTGATCCTGCTCGTGCGCGGCGGCGGCTCCATGGAGGACCTCTGGGCCTTCAACGACGAGCGGCTGGCGCGCACCATCGTGCAAAGCCCCGTGCCCGTGGTGAGCGGCGTGGGGCACGAGACGGACTTCACCATCGCCGACTTCTGCGCCGACCTGCGCGCCCCCACGCCGACGGCGGCGGCCGAGCTCGTGGCCGCGCCGCAGGCGCAGTCGCTGGCCGCGCTCGAGCGCCTGGACCAGCGCCTGCAGGACGGCCTGCAGCGCCAGCTCGACCTGCGCGGCCAGCGCCTGGACCAGATCGGCGCGCGCCTGGGCCGCCCCTCGGGCCTGGTGCAGCGCGAACAGCAGCGCCAGGCCCGGCTGGCCGGGCGCATGCGCCATGCCATGCTATTGAAATTGCAGCAGCTTGCGCACAACCAGCAAGCGCTGGAGGCCGATTTGCCTCTTGCCATAGCGCAGAGCCTGCAGGCCCGGGCCGAGCGCCTGGAGCGCTGCGCCCTGCGGCTGGACCTGCTCGCGCCCCAGCGCGTGCTGCAGCGCGGCTACGCCATGCTGGCCGACAGCGAGGGCCGCATCGTGAGCCAGGTGCAGCAGGCCCGGCCGGGTGACGCGCTGCAGGCCACGCTGGCCGACGGGCAACTGGAGCTGCGCGTGCAGGCCGTGGCCGCGCGCTGAACCCCGGGGGCGGCAGGGCCATATCCCCAGGCCAGCAGGATCGGGGGCTTGTTCCTACAATGGGCGGCTGCACATGCACCGCCCGCGCGCACCGCGCACGGCGGCACCCCCCACTACAGAAAGGACTGCCCCATGGAACACACCCTGCCCGCGCTGCCCTATGCGATCGATGCCCTGGCCCCGCACTACAGCAAGGAAACCCTGGAGTACCACCACGGCAAGCACCACAATGCCTACGTGGTGAACCTCAACAACCTGCAAAAGGGCACCGAGTTCGAGTCCATGACGCTCGAAGAGATCGTCAAGAAGTCCAGCGGCGGCATCTACAACAACGCCGCCCAGATCTGGAACCACACCTTCTTCTGGAACTGCATGACCCCCAACGGCGGCGGTGAGCCCACGGGCGCGCTGGCCGCGGCCATCAACGCCAAGTGGGGCAGCTACGCCGCCTTCAAGGAAGCCTTCGTCAAGAGCGCCGTGGGCAACTTCGGCTCCGGCTGGACCTGGCTGGTGAAAAAGCCCGACGGCAGCGTGGACATCGTCAACACCGGCGCCGCCGGCACGCCGCTGACCACCGCCGACAAGGCCCTGCTGACCGTGGACGTGTGGGAGCACGCCTACTACATCGACTACCGCAATCTGCGGCAGAAGTTCGTCGAGACCTTCCTCGACAAGCTGGTGCACTGGAAGTTCGCCGAGGCCAACTTCGCCTGAGCGCCGCGCCAGCGCACCCCGCACGGCCCGCAAGGGCCGTTTTTTATGGAAAAAAGGCTCCAAGGCTTGCCAGATCTGCGCAAGCAGCTATGAAAAACGGAGCGTTTCAGGGTTTGCGGAAGGGCGCGCCCTGCAGCTTGAACCCGGGCTTGATGCCGCGCTGGGCGAACCAGCCCTGGTTCATCTCCAGCACGTAGCGCACGGGCTTGGCCGAGCAGTGCGAGTCGAGCGACTGCGGCTTCATGTCGGCGAGGTTGACGATGCTGCCGTCGTCGGCCACGAAGGCCGCGGTCAGCGGCAGCAGCGTGTTCTTCATCCAGAAGCACTGCTGGGCCGGCTGCTCGAACACGAACAGCATGCCCTCGTGCGTGGGCATCTCGCGCCGGTGCATCAGGCCGGTGGCCCGTTCCGCATCGGACTGGGCCACCTGCGCATCGATGCGGTACATGCCCGCGCTCAGCTCCACGCGCGGCAGGTTCAGTTGCGGGCCCGGCTGGGCCTGGGCGGTGGCGGACCAGGTCAGCAGCAGGGCGCTGGCCAGAAAGCGGATCGGTGCCGTGAAGGAAGAATGCGCAGCCATGGTGCAGAAGAGGGCAGGAACAAGGGGCGCGGGCAGCAGCAGCGCCGCCGCGCGCGGGAGCCGATTGTGCGCCAAATGGCCCGCGCCCGCCGAGCCGGGTCGGCCGCGGCGCCGGCGGCCCGCGCGCGTGGTGCATTGCAATATGTGAAATCACTGCGCACACCGTGGTGGCGTAAGGCCTGCGTCGGCCTTTTCTCGGTAGAATCCCAGCGCTTTAGAGAGCTTTGCCCAACCCGCTGAAAACCCTTTCAGCATTCCACCGGAGACCACCCGTCCATGACCAGCTACCAGCACATCAAGGTGCCCGCCGAAGGCCAGAAAATCACCGTCAACGCCGACATGTCCCTCAATGTGCCGGACCAGCCCATCGTGCCCTACATCGAGGGTGACGGCACGGGCTTCGACATCACGCCCGTGATGCTCAAGGTGGTGGACGCCGCCGTGGCCAAGGCCTATGGCGGCAAGCGCAAGATCCACTGGATGGAGGTCTACGCCGGCGAGAAGTCCACCAAGGTCTACGGCCCTGACGTCTGGCTGCCCGACGAGACCCTGCAGGTGCTGCGCGACTACGTGGTGTCCATCAAGGGGCCGCTGACCACGCCCGTGGGCGGCGGCATTCGCTCGCTCAACGTGGCCCTGCGCCAGGAGCTGGACCTGTACGTGTGCCTGCGCCCCGTGCAGTACTTCGACGGCGTGCCTTCGCCCGTGAAGGAGCCGCACAAGACGAATATGGTGATCTTCCGCGAGAACTCGGAAGACATCTACGCCGGCATCGAGTGGGAGGCCGAGAGCGACAAGGCCAAGAAGGTCATCAAGTTCCTGACCGAGGAAATGGGCGTCAAGAAGATCCGCTTCCCCGAGACCTCGGGCATCGGCATCAAGCCCGTCTCGCGCGAAGGCACCGAGCGCCTAGTGCGCAAGGCCATCCAGTACGCCATCGACAACGACAAGCCCAGCGTGACCATCGTGCACAAGGGCAACATCATGAAATACACCGAAGGCGGCTTCCGTGACTGGGCCTACGCCCTGGCGCAGAAGGAATTCGGTGCCGAGCTGATCGACGGCGGCCCGTGGTGCAAGTTCAAGAGCCCCAAGACGGGCAAGGACATCGTCATCAAGGACAGCATTGCCGACGCCTTCCTGCAGCAGATCCTGCTGCGCCCCGCCGAGTACTCGGTGATCGCCACGCTGAACCTCAACGGCGACTACATCTCCGACGCCCTGGCCGCGCAGGTCGGCGGCATCGGCATCGCCCCGGGCGCCAACCTGAGCGACTCCGTGGCCATGTTCGAGGCCACGCACGGCACGGCGCCCAAGTATGCCGGCAAGGACTACGTGAACCCCGGTTCCGAAATCCTCTCGGCCGAGATGATGCTGCGCCACATGGGCTGGAAAGAGGCGGCCGACCTCATCATCAGTTCCATGGAGAAGTCCATCAAGTCCAAGAAGGTCACCTACGACTTCGCCCGCCTCATGGACGGCGCCACGCAGGTGAGCTGCTCGGGCTTTGGCCAGGTCATGATCGACCACATGTGATCGGTCCCGGGCCTGCCGGCGCACCGCTGGCAGGCCCGCAAAAAACCCCGGTACCGCGTCCGCGGCGCCGGGGTTTTGTTTTGGGGCGGGTGCCTCAGGCGGGTTTTTGCGCCTGCACCATCTTCATGGCCGAACCGATCAGCGCCGAGACTTCCGTCATATTGCTGGGCACGATGAGCGTGGTGGTGGCGTCCTGGGCCACCTTGCCGTAGGCATCGACGGCTTTTTCGGCCACCTTGAGCTGCACGGCCTGCTCGCCGCCCGGGTGGCGGATGGCGGCGGCCACGCGCTCTATGGCCTGGGCCGTGGCCTCGGCCACGGCCTTGATGGATTCGGCGTCGCCCTGCGCCTTGTTGATCACGGCCTGCTTTTCGCCCTCGGAGCGCGCGATGAAGGCCTCGCGCTCGCCGGTGGCGATGTTGATCTGCTCCTGGCGGCGGCCTTCGGAGGCGGCAATCAGGGCGCGCTTCTCGCGCTCGGCCGTGATCTGCGCCTGCATGGCGCGCAGGATCTCGGCGGGCGGCGTGAGGTCCTTGATCTCGTAGCGCAGCACCTTCACGCCCCAGTTGAGCGCCGCCTCGTCGATGGCCGAGACCACCTGGGCGTTGATCATGTCGCGCTCCTCGAAGGTCTTGTCCAGTTCGAGCTTGCCGATCACGCTGCGCAGCGAGGTCTGCGCCAGTTGCGTGACGGCGGTGATGTAGTTGCTCGAACCGTAGCTGGCGCGCATGGGGTCGGTGACCTGGAAGTACAGGATGCCGTCCACCTGCAACTGCGTGTTGTCGCGCGTGATGCAGACCTGGCTGGGCACGTCCAGCGGAATCTCCTTGAGGCTGTGCTTGTAGGCCACGCGCTCGATGAAGGGGATGAGGAAATTGAGACCCGGCGAGAGCGTGCCCGCGTACTTGCCCAGGCGTTCCTTGACCCAGGCGTTCTGCTGCGGCACGACCTTGACCGATTGGATGATGAAGATGACGGCGATCACGAAGACGACGGCGGCGATTTCCATGGGGGCCTTTCGTTGGGAAGAGGGAAGGGGGGTCAGAGCGGATCGACCAGCAGGCGGTTGCCCACCAGTTCGGCCACGCGGTGTGGGCCCGGAGCCGGCGTGATGCCGGGGCGGTGGATGGCGGTCCAGGTGGCGCCGCGGTATTTCACGCTGGCCGTGCCGTCGCTGTTCCAGTGCTCGATCTGGATGGTCTCGCCCACGTCGAGGTTGACGCTGCGGTCCGCGCGCGGGGAGGGGTCGCCCGGATGGCGGCGCTTGGCCTGGTGCCAGGCGACCACGGCGCCGCCCCCCACGGCTGCGGCGCACACCAGTTGCAGCGCGGTGCCTGCGCCCAGATGGGCCGCCACAGCCCCGGCGGCCATGCCAGCAGCCAGCAGCAGCAGGTAGAAGGTGCCGGTCATCAATTCCACGGCCACCGCCACCCCCGCCAGCACCCACCAGATGGTGGAGTCCTCCATCACGTCCTCCTTGCTCAGGGTTTGTTTGTACTGCGCCACATTCTGGGTCAAAAGACAGGCGTTTCAAAGCCCGGTCGGGCTTATTCCGTACACTTCGCGCCTGTTTTTCTTTTTTGGCCGTGGCAGCACAAGGGTTGGGCATGAAATTCCGTTTTCCCATCATCATCATCGACGAGGACTACCGCTCCGAAAACACCTCCGGGCTGGGCATCCGCGCACTGGCCCAGGCCATAGAAGCCGAGGGTTTCGAGGTGCTGGGCGTGACCAGCTACGGCGACCTCTCGCAGTTCGCCCAGCAGCAAAGCCGCGCCAGCGCCTTCATCCTGTCCATTGACGACGAGGAGTTCTCGCTCGGGCCGGACCTGGACCCGGCCGTGCTCAATCTGCGCAACTTCATCGCCGAGGTGCGCCGCAAGAACGCCGACGTGCCCATCTACGTGCACGGCGAGACCAAGACCAGCCGCCACCTGCCCAACGATGTGCTGCGCGAGCTGCATGGCTTCATCCACATGTTCGAGGACACGCCCGAGTTCGTGGCCAAGCACATCATCCGCGAGGCCAAGAGCTACCTGGAGGGCATACAGCCGCCGTTCTTCAAGGCGCTGCTCGACTACGCCGAGGACGGCTCCTATTCCTGGCACTGCCCGGGGCACTCGGGCGGCGTGGCCTTCCTCAAGAGCCCCATCGGCCAGATGTACCACCAGTTCTATGGCGAGAACATGCTGCGCGCCGACGTGTGCAATGCCGTGGAGGAGCTGGGCCAGCTGCTGGACCACAACGGCGCCATCGGCGAGAGCGAGCGCAATGCGGCGCGCATCTTCAATGCCGACCATTGCTTCTTCGTGACCAACGGCACGAGCACCAGCAACAAGATGGTGTGGCACCACACCGTGGCGCCCGGCGACGTGGTGGTGGTGGACCGCAACTGCCACAAGTCCATCCTGCACAGCATCATCATGACCGGGGCCATCCCCGTGTTCATGAAGCCCACGCGCAACCACTTCGGCATCATCGGCCCCATTCCGCAGAGCGAATTCGAGCCCGCCACCATCCAGGCCAAGATCAAGGCCAACCCGCTGCTGCAGGGCGTGGACGCCAAGAAGGTCAAGCCGCGCGTGCTCACGCTCACCCAGTCCACCTACGACGGCGTGCTCTACAACACCGAGACCATCAAGGGCATGCTCGACGGCTACGTGGACAACCTGCACTTCGACGAGGCCTGGCTGCCGCACGCCGCCTTCCACCCGTTCTATGGCACCTACCACGCCATGGGCAAGAAGCGCGCGCGCCCGCGCCATTCGGTGGTGTACGCCACGCAGTCCATCCACAAGCTGCTCGCGGGCATCAGCCAGGCCAGCCATGTGCTGGTGCAGGACTCGCAGACCACCAAGCTGGACCACCACCTCTTCAACGAGGCCTACCTGATGCACACCTCGACCTCGCCGCAGTACAGCATCATCGCGAGCTGTGACGTGGCGGCGGCGATGATGGAGCCGCCTGGCGGCACGGCGCTGGTGGAGGAAAGCCTGCTGGAGGCGCTGGACTTCCGCCGCGCCATGCGCCAGGTCGAGGAGCAGTTCGGCAAGGACGACTGGTGGTTCAAGGTCTGGGGCCCGCAGGAGCTGGCGGACGAGGGCGTGGGCACGGCCGAGAACTGGGTGTTCCGCAACAAGGGCAAGAAGAAGAACGGCGCCGCCAAGTGGCACGGCTTTGGCGACCTGGCCGACGGCTTCAACATGCTGGACCCGATCAAGTCCACCATCGTCACCCCGGGCCTGAACCTGGACGGCAAGTTCGACCCCACGGGCATTCCGGCCTCCATCGTCACCAAGTACCTCGCCGAGCACGGCGTGGTGGTGGAGAAGACGGGCCTGTACAGCTTCTTCATCATGTTCACCATCGGCATCACCAAGGGCCGCTGGAACACGCTGCTGACCGCGCTGCAGCAGTTCAAGGACGACTACGAGAAGAACCACCCCATGTGGCGCATCCTTCCCGAGTTCTGCCAGCAGCACAAGCGCTACGAAAAAATGGGCCTGCGCGACCTGTGCCAGCACGTGCACGAGCTCTACGCGCGCTACGACATCGCGCGCCTGACGACCGAGATGTACCTCTCGGACCTCACGCCCGCCATGAAGCCCAGCGACGCCTACGCCCACATCGCCCACCGCCAGACCGAGCGCGTGGAGATCGACCAGCTCGAAGGCCGCATCACCACCAGCCTGATCACGCCCTACCCGCCGGGCATTCCGCTGCTGATCCCGGGCGAGGTGTTCAACAAGAAGATCGTGGACTACCTCAAGTTCGCGCGCGAGTTTGCCAAGCTGTGCCCGGGCTTCGAGACCGACATCCACGGCCTGGTGGAGGTGGAAGACGAGAGCGGCCAGGTGCGCTACTACGCCGACTGCGTGGCCGACAGCCGCCCGCGCAAGGGCTCGGCCAAGCCGCTGACCACGGCAGAGAACATGGTCCAGGTGGGTGACGACGGCCCCTACGGGCGCAACGTCTGACACGGCGGCGGGTTTGCGCAGCCCGGCAGGCATTCCGGCGGGATGCCTGCCTTTTTTGTATCAAAATGGGCCAAGGCGCTTGCCCAGTCAGCGCGAGCAGCTATGGAATCAGTAGCTATCGAACCCCCGGGGGCAGGTCCTCGCGCACGCGCAGATAGCTGGCAAAGCGCGGCAGCCCGCCCGCGTGCAGCCCGCGGTAGCGGTAGGTGATCCAACTGCCCACGGGCGGCGGGTGCTCGCGGTCCGCGTCGCTCAGGCCCGCGCCGAGGCGCAAGCGCTGGCCCGAGGGCATTTCCACCAGCAAGGCGCCCACGCGCCCCGCATGGCGCCCCTTGCCGGGCAGGTGCGCGACCACGCGGGCCTCGGCGTCCTCGTGCGTCTTGAGCTTGAGCAGATCGTCGCTGCGCCCGGCGCGGTAGAGCGATGCGCCGCGGTGCAGCATCAGGCCTTCGCCACCGGCGCGCACGGTGCGCGCCAGCAGCGCCTGCAAGGCCGCGTCGGTGGCCACGCGCTGCTGCGGCACGGCCTGCACCCAGGGCTGGCCCAGGCGGGCCACCAGCGCCTGCAGGGCAGGCAGGCGTTCGTCGAACGTGCCGGGGTCGCCGGGCAGGTCGAACACCATGAAGCGCATCTTGCGCCAGGCAAGGTCGTCGGGCTGCTGCTGGCGCACGGTGGACTGGGCGTGGCCGAAGCGCCCGCGCCCGGCCCAGAGCTCGCCGTCCAGCGGCGTGGCAGGCCAGCCGGCGGTGAACCAGGCCGGGGCGGCGATGGTCTCGCCGCCGCGCGTGCGCAGCCGGCGGCCGTCCCAGTAGCCGCGCACACCGTCGTACTTCTCGCTCACCCAGTAGTGCTGCAGCGGCAGGCCCGGGCGGTACACCTGCGCCAGCAGCAGCGCCGGGGCGTCTGCGGCCCGTGCCGGCAGGGGCAGGGCGGCCAGCGCCAGCAGCGCCAGGCAGGCGCGGCGGCGCACGGTGCTATGAAAAAAAGAGCTGCCAGCGCTCGATGGATGAGCGCTGGAGGCCATTTTGGTTTGAAACCGAGTCCGTCAGACCTGGTCGGCGCTCAGGCCCGCCGTCTGGCTGAAACCGCCGTCCACATAGGTGATCTCGGCCGTCACGCCGCTGGCCAGGTCGGACAGCAGGAACGCGGCGACGTTGCCCACGTCCTCGATGGTCACGTTGCGGCGCAGCGGCGCGGCGTCGGCCACGCGGCCCAGCAGCTTGCCGAAGTCCTTGATGCCGCTGGCGGCCAGGGTCTTGATGGGGCCGGCCGAGATGCCGTTGGCGCGGATGCAGCGCCCGTCCGCCGTGCGGCCCACGGCCTCGGCCAGGTAGCGCACCGAGGCCTCCAGGCTGGCCTTGGCCAGGCCCATGGTGTTGTAGTTGGGAATGGAGCGCAGCGCGCCCAGGTAGGAAAGGGTCAGCAGCGCCGACCTGTCGTTCAGGTAGGGCAGGGCGGCCTTGGCCATGGCCGGGAAGCTGTAGGCGCTGATGTCGTGCGCGATGCGGAAGCCCTCGCGCGAGAGGCCGTCGAGGAAGTTGCCGGCAATGGCCTCGCGCGGTGCGAAGCCGATGCTGTGCACGAAGCCGTCGAACTTCGGCCAGGTGGCCGAGAGGTCGGCAAACATCTTCTCGATCTGCGCGTCGTCGGCCACATCGCAGTCGAACACCAGGCTGGAGCCGAACTCGGCGGCGAACTCGGTGATGCGCTCCTTGAAGCGCTCGCCCACGTAGCTGAAGGCCAGCTCGGCGCCCTGCTGGTGGCAGGCGCGGGCAATGCCGTAGGCGATGGAGCGGTTGGACAGTACGCCCGTGATGAGCAGCTTCTTGCCTGCGAGGAAACCCATTGTTGTTCTCCTGGAAAAGTCGGTAGGGGGAGGCGCCTGGCGCGCGTGGTGCAGAATTGTCGCATGCAGTTTTGGCGACTTTGTTGGCTGGCCCTGGGGGCCTTGTGCATGCAACCCGCCTGGGCGGCCCATGCGTATGCGCTGTGGGGCCAGCCCCGCTACCCCGAGGGCTTCGTGCATTTCGGCTACGTCAATCCCCAGGCCCCGCAGGGCGGCGAGCTGCGCCTGGTGAGCAATCTGCGCACCTCCACCTTCGACAAGTACAACCCCTTCACCATCAAGGGCAGCGCGCCGGCCTACCTGTCGGAGCTGATGTTCGACAGCCTGCTCACGGGCGCCATGGACGAAACCGCCACCGGCTACGGCCTGCTCGCCGAGGACGTGAGCGTGGCCGCCGACGGCCTGTCGGCCACCTTCCGCCTGCGCCGTGCGGCGCGCTTTCACAACGGCCAGCCCGTGCTGGCGCAGGACGTCAAGCACAGCTACGACACCCTGGTGGGGCCCTACACCTCGCCGGGCTACAAGACCCTGCTCATCGACGTGGCCGGGGCCGACGTGCTGGACGAGCGCACCGTGCGCTTTCGCTTCAAGAAGCCCAACCGCGAGCTGCCGCTCACCGTGGGCGGCCTGCCCGTGTTCAGCCGCGACTGGGGCGCGGGCAAGCCCTTCGACCAGGTGGTGACGGACACGCCCATAGGCAGCGGCCCCTACCGCATCGGGCCGGTGAACTTCGGCAAGGACATCACCTACGTGCGCGACCCGGACTACTGGGCGCGCGGGCTCAATGTGCGCCGCGGCCAGGCCAACTTCGCGCGCATCAGCGTGAAGATCTACAAGGACAACACGGCGCGGCTCGAAGCCCTGAAGGCGGGCGAGTTCGACCTGATGCGCTTTTTCAGCGCCGGCGACTGGGCGCGCCGCGTCAATGGCCGGAAGTTCGACACGGGCGAGCTGGTGAAGGGGGAGTTCGCCCACAAGCTGCCCGCCGGCTTTCAGAGCTATGTGCTCAACACCCGGCGTGCGCTGCTGCGCGACGCGCGCGTGCGCCAGGCCCTGGACCTGGCGCTGGACTACGAGTGGATGAACCGCCAGATGTTCTACGGCTCCTACCAGCGCGTGCAGGACCTGTTCGGCAACACCGCCTGCGAGGCGCAGGGCACGCCCACGCCCGCCGAGCGCGCGCTGCTGGAGCCCTGGCGCGCGCACATCCCGCCCGCTGCCTTCGGCCCCATGTACCGCGCGCCCAGCACCCAGGCGCCGTCGTCGCTGCGCGAGAACCTGCGCCGCGCCCAGGCGCTGCTGCAGGCGGCCGGCTGGCAGGTGCAGGACGGCGTGCTGCGCGCCGTGAACGTGCCCGGCGTGCCCGCGGGCCAGGCGCTGGAGCTGGAGTACATGGACAGCAACGAGGGCGGCATGCGCGTGGTCGCGCCCTGGATGCGCAACCTGGAGAAGCTCGGCATCCGGCTGCGCTTTCGCTCGGTGGACTTCGCCCTGTACCAGCAGCGCCTGCAGAAGTTCGACTTCGACATCACCTCGCTGGCCTTCCAGGGCACGAACAACCCGGGCCAGGAGTTCGCCGACATGTTCGGCAGCCAGGCCGCGGACCAGGAGGACTCGGGCAACTTCACCGGCCTCCAGAACCCGGCGGTGGACGCCCTGATCGCCGCCATGGTCGGCGCCCGCACGCAGGAGGAGCTGCTGCCCGCCTGCCATGCGCTGGACCGCGTCATCATGCACAGCCACATCCTGGTGCCGCAGTGGTTTGCCAGCACCCACCGCATGGCCTACAACGCCTGGCGGCTGGAGCGCCCCGCCGTGCTGCCGCCGTACTCGCCCGGCGAAATGTGGGCGGTGTGGACCTGGTGGGCGAAAAAATGATAGCTGCTCGCGCTTGCCTGGTGGGCGTTCAAGCCATTTTTCATGTATTTTCCTGACCTGCCGGAATGAACCTGGAGCACAAGATCCCCCCGCCCCTGGTCGCCCTGGCCTGCGCCGGCCTGGCCTGGGCGCTGGCTGCCGGGTGGCCCGCCTGGCCCTTGCCGCAGGCGCTGCGCCTGCCGCTGGCCGCGGCCTGCGCGCTGCTCGGGCTGGCGCTGGACGCCTGGAGCCTGTGGAACTTCCGGCGCCAGCGCACCACCGTCAACCCGCTGGCACCCGAGCGCGCGCGCAGCGTGGTGCAAAGCGGGCCGTACCGCTTCACGCGCAACCCCATGTACCTGGGCATGGCGCTGCTGCAACTGGGCTGGTGCTTCTGGCTGGGGCAGCCGCTGGCGCTGCTGGCGCCAGCGCTGTTCGTCGCCTACATCACGCGCTTTCAGATCCAGCCCGAGGAGCGGGCGCTGCGCGCCAAGTTCGGTGCACCCTATGAAGCCTACCTGCGGCGGGTGCGCCGGTGGCTATGAAAAGAAGAGCTGGCAGCGCTTGTAAGATGGCGCGCGGGGCCTGTTGACGCCCGCATCGCTGCCGCGCCGCCACCGTGCCCTTCGTCCATTGCCGCCCATGTTCGCCTACATCCTCAAACGCCTGCTGCTCATGCTCCCCACGCTGCTGGGGGTGCTGCTGCTGACCTTCGTGGTGATCCAGTTCGTGCCCGGCGGGCCGGTGGAGCAGTACCTGGCCGAGGCCAAGGCGGGTGCGGGCGCTTCAGGGGCCGAAGGCGGCGGCCTGTCCTACCGCGGGGCGCAGGGCGTGGATCCCCAGCGGCTGGACCAGATCAAGAAGCTCTACGGCTTCGACAAACCCGCGCACGAGCGCTTTGTGCAGATGCTGGGCCAGTTTGCGCGCTTCGACCTGGGGCGCAGCTTCTTCCAGAACAAGGACGTGTGGCAGCTCGTGAAGGAAAAGCTCCCCGTCTCCATCAGCCTGGGGCTGTGGACCTTCTTCATCAGCTACCTCGTGGCCGTGCCCCTGGGCGTGGCCAAGGCGGTGCGCGCGGGCTCGCGCTTCGACCTGGTGACCACGCTGCTCATCCTGGTGGGCTACGCCATCCCGGGCTTTGTGCTGGGCGTGGCGCTGCTGGTCATCTTTGGCGGGCAACTGCAGTGGTTTCCGCTGCGCGGCCTGACTTCGGCGAACTGGGACGAGCTCACTTGGGGCGCGCGCATCGTGGACTACCTGTGGCACATCACCCTGCCCATCACGGCCATGGTGCTGGGCAGCTTTGCCGTCACGGCCATGCTGACCAAGAACGCCTTTTTGGAGGAGATCCGCAAGCAGTACGTGCTGACGGCGCGCGCCAAGGGCCTGTCGGAGCGCCAGGTGCTGTGGAAGCATGTGCTGCGCAACGCGCTCATTCCCATCATCACGGGCTTCCCGGCAGCGTTCATCGGCGCGTTCTTCGCGGGCTCGCTGCTCATCGAGACGCTGTTCTCGCTCGACGGCCTGGGCCTGCTGAGCTACGAGAGCGTGATCCGGCGCGACTACCCGGTGGTGCTGGGCACGCTGTATTTGTTCACGCTGATCGGGCTGGTGACCAAGCTGGTGTCCGATCTGTGCTACGTGTGGGTGGATCCGCGTGTCAAGTTCGACTAGCCCCGTCTCCCTGTCCCCCGCGCGCCGCGCGTGGCGGCGTTTCCAGCGCAACCGCCTGGGCTACTGGAGCCTGCTGGCATTCTGCGCCCTGGTGCTGCTGAGCCTGGGCGCCGAGCTGGTGAGCAACGACCGGCCCCTGGTGGTGCGCTACGCAGGCCAGACCTACTGGCCCATGCTGCACGACTACCCGGAGACGGTGTTCGGCGGCGACTTCCAGACGCCCACCGACTATCTCGACCCCTTCATCCGCGCGCAACTGCGCCAGGACGGCAACTGGGCGCTCTACACCCTCAACCCCTACGGGGCGAACACCATCAACTACTTTGCCGAGCAGCCCAACCCCGCGCCGCCCTCGGCCGCCAACTGGCTGGGCACGGACGACCGGGGGCGCGACCTGCTGGCGCAACTGCTCTACGGCTTTCGCGTGAGCGTGCTGTTCGGCCTGGCGCTCACCGCCACGGGCGTGCTGCTGGGCGTGCTCACGGGCGCCATCCAGGGCTATCTGGGCGGCAAGACGGACCTGGCCTTCCAGCGCTTCATCGAGATCTGGGGCTCCATGCCCGAGCTCTACCTGCTCATCATCTTCAGCGCGGTGCTGGCGCCCAGCATCGGCCTGCTGCTGGTGCTGCTGTCGCTGTTCGGCTGGATGGGCCTCTCGGACTACGTGCGCGCCGAATTCCTGCGCAACCGCCAGCTCGACTACGTGAAGGCCGCGCGTGCCCTGGGCGTGCCCAGCGGGCAGATCATCTGGCGCCACATCCTGCCCAACAGCCTCACGCCCGTGGTCACCTTCCTGCCGTTTCGCATGAGCGCGGCCATCCTGGCGCTGACCTCGCTGGACTTCCTGGGCCTGGGCGTGCCGCCGGGCACGCCCAGCCTGGGCGAGCTGCTCGCGCAGGGCAAGGCCAACATCGACGCCTGGTGGATCTCGCTCTCCACCTTTGCCGTGCTGGTGGTCACGCTGCTGCTGCTCACCTTCATGGGCGATGCGCTGCGCGATGCGCTCGACCCCCGAAAGGCCGACCGATGAGTGGCGCAGCGATGAACCCATTGCTCCAGGTACGCGACCTGTCGGTGCGCTTCGGCGCCAAGGAGGTGGTGCGCGGCGTGGGCTTTGACATCGCGCCGGGCGAGAAACTGGCCCTGGTGGGCGAATCCGGCTCGGGCAAGACCATCACTGCTTTGAGCCTGCTGCGCCTGGCGGGCGAGGCAAATATCAGCGGCCAGGCCTTGCTGCGCGGGCGCGAGCTGCTCTCTTTATCAGAGCGCGAAATGCGCGGCGTGCGCGGCGGCGAGATCGCCATGGTGTTCCAGGAGCCCATGACGGCGCTGAACCCGCTCATGACCATCGGCCAGCAGATTGCCGAAGTTTTGGAGCTGAAAAAGGCTTTGACGCCCGCCCAGAGTGCGCAAGCAGCTATTGAATTGCTAGCGAAAACCGGCATCCCCGAGCCCGCGCGCCGTGCCGGCAGCTACCCGCACCAGCTCTCGGGCGGCCAGCGCCAGCGCGCCATGATCGCCATGGCCCTGGCCAGCGAGCCGGCGCTGCTGCTGGCCGACGAACCCACCACGGCGCTGGACGTGAGCCTGCGCGGGCAAATCCTCGATCTGCTCGCTGACTTGCAGCGCAGCACCGGCATGGCCGTGCTCCTGATCACGCACGACTTGAACCTGGTGCGCCGCTTTGCCGACCGCGTGGCCGTGATGGAGCAGGGCCGCCTGGTGGAGCAGGGCAGCGTGGCGCAGATTTTCGGCGCGCCCCAGCACCCCTACACCCAGCGCCTGATGGCCAGCCAGCCCCGGCGCGACGTGGTGGAGGCGCCCCCCGCGCCCGGCACCGCCGCGCTCGTGCAGGCCCAGGGCCTGCGCGTGGCCTACCCCACGGCGCTGCCGGGCGTGCGCGGCTGGTTCCGCAAAGGCGAGTTCGTGGCCGTGCAAGGCGTTGACCTGCAGATCCTGCCCGGGCGCACCCTGGGCGTGGTGGGCGAGTCGGGGTCGGGCAAGTCCACGCTGGCGCAGGCCATTCTGGGTCTGCTGCCGCATGGCGGCGCCCTTTCCGTGGCGGGCCAGCAGTGGCAGGCACCTGCCACGCACAACAGCCCCGCCAACCAGGCGCTGCGCCAGCGCGTGCAGGTGGTATTCCAGGACCCGTTTTCCTCGCTCTCGCCGCGCCTGACGGTGGAGGGCATCGTGGGCGAGGGCCTGCGCGTGCACGCGCCGCAGCTGTCCGCGGCCGAGCGCCGCGCGCGCGTGCAGCAGGTGCTGGCCGACGTGGGCCTGGACGAGGCGCAGTTCCCCGGCCTGCTGGCGCGCTACCCGCACGAGTTTTCCGGCGGCCAGCGCCAGCGCCTGGCGGTGGCGCGCGCGCTCATCGTCGGGCCGCAGGTGCTGGTGCTCGACGAGCCCACCAGCGCGCTGGACGTCACCATCCAGCAGCAGGTGCTGGCCCTGCTGCAGCGCCTGCAGAAAGAGCACGGCCTGTCCTACCTGCTCATCACGCACGACGTGGACGTGGTGCGCGCCATGGCGCACGAGGTGCTGGTCATGAAGGACGGCCAGGTGCTGGAGCAGGGCAGCGTGGCCCAGGTGCTGGACGCACCACAGCACCCCTACACGCAGCGCCTGGTGGCTGCGGCCGGCTAGCTGCGATGCGTCAAGGCGTGTGCCGCTGCTGCCCGCGCGGAATCAGCACACGCAGCAGCACCAGCCAGGCCTGGCACAGCGCCGCCAGCGCCAGGCCCGCCCACAGCGTGGCCAGGCCCGCCAGCTCCAGCCCCAGCAGGTTCCGCAGCCAGGCCAGGCCCAGGGCGGCTGCCAGCAGCAGGCCCATGGCGCCCACCATGCGCGCCAGCCAGGGGTTGGCAGGCGCCGCGCGCCCGCGCTGGGCGAGCACGAGCAGCAGCACGCACAGCACCAGCACGGCGAACACCACGGTCCGGCCCTGGGCCGCGCTCCAGCCCTGCGCCAGCAGCCAGGCCTGCCCGCCCAGAAGCACCGCGCCCAGGCCCAGGCCTTGCAGCACCGCCTGGAGCAGGGGGCCGGGGGCGAAAGGCGAGTCGTTCACCGGCCGCGGCGGCCGCTCCATGGTGCCGGGCGCTTCGGGCTCGGCCTCGAAGACGATGGAGCAGGCGGGGTCGATGAGCAGCTCCATCAGTACGATGTGCACGGGCAGCAGCAGCGCCGGCCAGTGCAGCAGCGTGGGCACCAGCGTCAGCGCGATGATGGGCATGTGCACGGCAAACACAAAGCGCGTGGCCTTGCGCAGGTTGTCGTCGATGCGCCGGCCCTGCCGGATGGCGGCCACGATGTGCGCGAAGCTGTCCTGCAGCAGCACCAGGGCCGCGGCCTCGCGCGCCACGTCGGTGCCGCGCTCGCCCATGGCGATGCCCACGTCTGCAGCCTTGAGCGCGGGGGCGTCGTTCACCCCATCGCCGGTCATGGCCACCACCTCGCCGCTGGCGCGCAGCAGTTGCACCAGGCGCAGCTTGTGCTCGGGCTTGAGGCGCGCGCACAGGTCCACGTGGCGCAGGCGCTCGCGCAGGGCGGCATCGTCCATCGCCTCCAGCTCGGCGCCGGTGATGACCGCGGGCCGGTCCGACAGACCCACCTGCTGCGCGATGGCGTGCGCCGTGGCCGGGTGGTCGCCCGTCATCATGATCACGCGCACGCCGGCGCGCCGGCATTCGGCCAGCGCTGCGGGCACCTCCGGGCGCGGCGGGTCGGCCAGGGCCACCAGGCCCAGGAAGTCGAAATCGAAATCATGCTGGCTGCCCGGCCAGGCGGGCGGCTGCCCCGGCCCGGCACCCCGCCAGCGCCCGCGCGCCACACCCAGCACGCGCAGGCCACGTTCGGCCATGGCTTCGACCTGGCGGCGGATGGCCGCCTGCCGTACGGCATCGAGGTGGCACAGGTCGGCCACGGCCTCGGGTGCGCCCTTGGTCGCGAGCAGGTGCACGCCGGGCTCGTCGCTGGCAAAGACGCGCGTCATGGCCAGGATCTCGCCCGAGAGCGCGTACTCGAATTCCGGCTCACGCCCGTCGTGCACATGCTCGGTGCCTTCCAGCCAGGCGTGGCCGAAGCGCTGTATGGCCTGCTCCATGGGGTCGAAGGGGTCGCCCGGCGTGGCCAGCATGGCAAATTCCGCGAGCAGGTGGAAGGCTTCGGGCAGGTGGCTGGCTCCCTCGGGATCGAAAGTCTGCTCGGGCGTGGCCAGGGACGCCACTGCCATGCGGTTGAGGGTGAGCGTGCCGGTCTTGTCCACGGCCAGCACGGTGATCGCGCCCAGGGCCTCCACGGCCGCGATGCGCCGCGTCAGCACCTTTTTCTGGGCAATGCGCCAGGCCCCCAGCGCCAGAAACACGGTGAGGACGACAGGAATTTCCTCGGGCAGTATGGCCATGGCCAGGGCGATGCCCGACAGCAGGCTCTCCAGCAGCGGCCTGCCGTCCCACCACCAGCCCAGCAGCACCTGCGCCCCGGCCAGCGCCAGGGCCGCCACGCCCAGGGTGCGCACCAGCCGGCGCGAGCCCTGCTGCAGCGCCGAGGACGGCTCCACGGTGGCCGCCAGATCGGCGCCGATGCGCCCTATGGCCGTACGGCCGGCCGTGGCGCTCACGCGCGCCAGGCCCACGCCGCGCGTGACCACCGTGCTGGCAAACAGGACATGCTCGGGCGCCGGCGCCGGGGGCAGGGCGCCGCCGCCGTCCCCGGGCAGCGGCAGCTTGGCGACCGGCACGGATTCACCTGTGAGCAGTGATTCGTTCACCTCCAGCAGGCCCGAGAGCAGCACGGCGTCGGCCGCGATGCGGTCGCCCTCGTGCAGCACCAGCAGGTCGCCGCAGACCACATCCCGCCCCGCAATGCGCTGCTCCTGCCCGTCGCGCAGCACCAGGGCACGCGGGGCGGAGAGGTCGCGCAGCGACTCCAGGGCGCGCTGCGTCTTGCGCTCCTGCACCAGGGTGATGCCTATGACCACGAAGACGAAGCCGAGCAGGAACAGCGCCTCGGCGCGGTCGCCCAGGGCCAGGTAGAGGCCGCCGGCGGCCAGCAGCATGAGGAACATGGGCTCGGTGAGCACCTCGCGCACCATGGCGGCGGTGGACTTGGGGGCGCTGCCGGGCAGCAGGTTGGGGCCGTCGCGCTGCAGGCGCTCGGCCGCCTCGCGCTGGCTCAGGCCCTGGGGCGGTGGGGAAGGGGTCTGGGGCATATCCAGGCGGGGCGCGGTGCAATGCTGCCACCCAGTGTAGGCGCATGCCGGGCAGCGCGCCCGCATGCCGCTACCATAGGCGCCACCCGCGCAAAGGATCCACAGGAGCCGCATCGATGCACAACCCGGCCGTTCCGGCCCCCCCCGCCGCTGCGGCGGCAGAACCCCAGGCCTGGGCCGTGTGCCTGTGCGCCCAGTGGTGCGGCACCTGCCGCGAGTACCGCCCCGTTTTCGACGCGCTGGAGCACAAGTACCCGGGCGTGCGCTTCGTCTGGCTCGATGTCGAGGACCAGGCCGAGGTGGCGGGCGATTACGACGTGGAGACCTTCCCCACGCTGCTCGTCGCCAACCAGGCGGGCGTGCGCTTTCTCGGGCCGGTGCTGCCCCAGGCCAGCGTGCTCGAGCGCCTGCTCCAGCGCCTGGGCGAGCCCCCGGCGGGCGCCGCGCTCGACCCGGAGGCCCCCGCCCTGTTCGAGCGCGTCCGCCAGGCCTGCGCCCACCACACAGGAGGCGGCGACTGAGCCAGGGTTGCCTTGCAAATCAAGGTTTTGCAGGTTACAATGTGCGCCTCACGACCAAACGGGCGGGTACTCACCGCCCGTTTTTTTTGGTCGAATGGATTGTGAAACTCGAGCGGTCCGGGCCATCCTGGGCGGCCCTCGGGTTCTTTGGTGTTTCCTAGGCTGAACAAAAAAACCCGTGGCGCTGCAGCAGATTGTTGAACAAACCGTGACCGGACTGGGCTATGACCTCGTGGAGGTCGAGCGTTCGGCCGGCGGGTTGTTGCGTGTGACCATCGACTGGCCCTGGCAGGCGCCCGTCGAGGGGCTGCCGCCGGCGCCCGAGCAGTTCGTGACGGTGGAGGACTGCGAAAAGGTCACGCGCCAGTTGCAGTTTGCCCTGGAGGTCGAGGGGGTGGATTACGTCCGCCTGGAGGTCTCCTCGCCCGGCATCGACCGGCCGCTGCGCGGTGAGCTGGATTTCGTGCGCTTTGCCGGTGAGGTGATCGACATTGTCCTCAAGGAGCCGATCGGCGCCGCGGCCGCCGGCCAGGTGGCGGCCAACCGCAAGAAATTCCGCGGCGAGCTGTCCCGGTCGCCGGAGGGTGGCTGGCAGATCGTCTGGAGCGACGAGCCGCCGCCCAAGCCCGGCCAAAAAGTGAGCAGGAAGCGGGTGCCCGCGCCGTTGCAGGTGCTGGGCTTCACGCTCGATGAGCTGCGCGAGGCGCGTCTGGCGCCCATCGTCGATTTCAAGGGAAGGGGCGCGGCGCCGGGTCGCTGACCGGCTGCTGGCGGGAACCAGGGATGGTGCCGGGGTGCAATGCAGTCCGGCCTAGGAATGAAACAGGAGAGTCGTGGCATGAATCGCGAATTGTTGATGTTGGTGGAAGCCATTTCGCGCGAGAAGAACGTCGAGCGCGACGTGGTGCTGGGCGCGGTCGAGGCGGCATTGGCCCAGGCCACCAAGAAGCTGTACGAAGGCGATGTCGATATCCGTGTGGCGGTGGACCGCGACAGCGGCCAGTACGAGACCTTCCGCCGCTGGCTGGTGGTGCCCGACGATGCCGGCCTGCAGAACCCGGACGCCGAAGAGCTGCTGATGGACGCGCAGGAGCGCGTGCCCGGCATCCAGGTGGGTGAATACATCGAGGAGCCCGTGGAGTCCGTGCCCATAGGCCGCATCGGCGCCATGGCGGCCAAGCAGGTCATCCTGCAGAAGATCCGCGACGCCGAGCGCGAGATGCTGCTCAACGACTTCATGTCGCGCGGCGAGAAGATCTTCACCGGCACCGTCAAGCGCATGGACAAGGGCGACCTCATCGTCGAGTCCGGGCGCGTGGAAGGGCGCCTGCGCCGCAGCGAGATGATCCCCAAGGAAAACCTGCGCACCGGCGACCGCGTGCGCGCCATGATCATGGAGGTGGACCTGACGCTGCGCGGCGCGCCCATCATCCTCTCGCGCTCGGCGCCCGAGTTCATGATGGAGCTGTTCCGCCACGAGGTTCCCGAGATCGAGCAGGGCCTGCTGGAGATCAAGAGCTGCGCGCGCGACCCCGGCAGCCGTGCCAAGATCGCCGTGCTCTCGCACGACCGCCGCGTGGACCCCATCGGCACCTGCGTGGGCGTGCGTGGTACGCGCGTCAACGCCGTCACCAACGAGCTCGCCGGTGAGCGCGTGGACATCGTGCTGTGGTCCGAGGACCCGGCGCAGTTCGTCATCGGCGCGCTGGCGCCGGCCAACGTGCAGTCCATCGTGGTGGACGAGGAAAAGCATGCCATGGACGTGGTGGTGGACGAGGAAAACCTGGCCATCGCCATCGGCCGCGGCGGGCAGAACGTGCGCCTGGCCTCCGACCTGACGGGTTGGAAGATCAACATCATGGACGCCGCCGAATCCGCGCAAAAGCACGCCAATGAGACCGAGGCGGCGCGCCGCCTGTTCATGGAAAAGCTCGACGTGGACCAGGAAATTGCCGACATCCTCATCGAGGAAGGCTTCTCCAGCCTGGAGGAAGTGGCCTATGTGCCGCTGCAGGAAATGCTGGAGATCGAGTCCTTCGACGAAGAGACCGTCAACGAGCTGCGTGCCCGTGCCAAGGATGCGCTGCTGACCATGGAAATTGCGCGTGAGGACAGCGTCGAGAGCGTTTCGCAGGATCTGCGCGACCTCGACGGCGTGACCTCCGAGCTCATCGCCAAGCTGGCCGAAGGCGGTGTGCACACACGCGACGACCTGGCCGACCTGGGCGTGGACGAACTGACCGAACTCACCGGCCAGACCGAGGAAGAAGCCAAGGCCTTGATCATGAAGGCGCGTGAACACTGGTTCACGGGGCAGGAATAAGGGGCAGGGAGGAACGAATCCGATATGAGTAACACTGTTGCCGAGTTCGCTGGCGAGCTCAAGAAAACCCCTGAAATCCTGCTCGAACAGCTCAAGTCTGCAGGCGTGGTCAAGACCTCGCCGGCCGATGTGCTGACCGAGGCGGACAAGCAAAAACTGCTGGCCCATCTGCAGGCCAGCCACGGCGTCGCGCAGGGCGATCGCAAGAAGATCACCCTGGTGACCCGTTCCACGTCCGAGATCAAGCAGGCCGATGCCACGGGCAAGGCGCGCACCATCCAGGTCGAGGTGCGCAAGAAGCGCACCTTCGTCAAGCGTGACGAGGCGGCCGAGGCCGCAGCAGCGCCCGAGCAGCCAGAACCGGCGGGGCAACCCGAAGCGCAGCAGGCCGAGCTGGTGCGCCGCGAAGAAGAAGCGCGCCGCCAGGCCGAGCTGATCGGCCGTCAGGAAGAAGAGCTGGCCGCCCAGCGCCGCGAGCGCGAGGAGCGTGAGCGCCGCGAGCGCGAGGCCGAGGAGCGCGCCGCCGCCTACGCGGCCCAGGAGGCCGAGAAGAAGGCCCAGGCCCAGGCAGCCCGCCAGGAGGCCACGCGCGAGCAGCAGGCCGAGGCAGCGGCGCGCGCCGCTGCCCAGGCCGAGGCACGCGCCAAGGCCGACGCCGAAGCCCAGGCCCGCGCGGCCGAGGAGGCTTCGCGCGCCAAGGATCTTGAAGAGCGCCGCCGCAAGGCGCTGGAAGAGGCTGCGGCCATCCGCTCCATGATGTCGGCGCCGGCCAAGGTGCTCGTCGCCAAGAAGCCCGAGGAGCCCAAGCCCGCGGCCCGGGCCACGACCGCCGAAGCCAAGAAAGGCACGCTGCACAAGCCCGCCACCACCCCCGCCAGCACGGGCGCGGCCCGTGGGGCGGCAGCGGGTGCAGGCGCCGGCAAGGAAGTCAAGTCGGCCAAGCTGTCCTCGAGCTGGGCCGGCGAGCCGAGCAAGAAGAAGGAAATCAAGACGCGCGGCGACACGGGCGGCGCGGCGCGCGGCAGCGCCTGGCGCGCAGGCGGCCCCAAGGGCGGCCGCCGCGGCGGCGACCGCGACGAGCAACGCCAGGCGGCTGCGCCCGTCGAGGCGCGCGTCATCGAGGTGCACGTGCCCGAGACCATCACCGTGGCCGAGCTGGCGCACAAGATGGCCATCAAGGCGTCCGAGGTCATCAAGGCGCTGATGAAGATGGGCCAGATGGCCACCATCAACCAGCCGCTGGACCAGGACACGGCCATGATCGTGGTCGAGGAAATGGGCCACAAGGCCGTGGTGGCGGCGCTCGACGACCCCGAGGCCTTCACCGCCGAAGAAGCGGCGCAGCACGAAGCCGAGGTGCTGCCGCGTGCGCCCGTGGTCACCGTCATGGGCCACGTGGACCATGGCAAGACCTCGCTGCTGGACTACATCCGCCGCACCAAGGTCGCCTCGGGCGAGGCGGGCGGCATCACCCAGCACATCGGCGCCTACCATGTGGATACGCCGCGCGGTACCGTGACCTTCCTGGACACCCCGGGCCACGAGGCCTTCACTGCCATGCGTGCACGCGGCGCCCAGGCGACCGACATCGTCATCCTGGTGGTGGCGGCCGACGACGGCGTCATGCCCCAGACCAAGGAGGCCATCAAGCACGCCAAGGCTGCCAATGTGCCTATGGTGGTGGCCATCACCAAGGCCGACAAGCCCGACGCCAACCCGGACCGCGTCAAGCAGGAACTGGTGGTCGAGGAGGTCGTGCCCGAGGAATACGGCGGCGACTCGCCCTTTGTGCCCGTCTCTTCCAAGACCGGCATGGGCATCGACGAGCTGCTCGAGCAGGTGCTGCTGCAGGCCGAGGTGCTGGAGCTCAAGGCTCCGGTGGACGCCATGGCCAAGGGCCTGGTCATCGAAGCCCAGCTCGACAAGGGCCGCGGCCCCGTGGCCACGGTGCTGGTGCAGTCGGGCACGCTCAAGGTGGGCGACGTGGTGCTGGCCGGCCAGACCTATGGCCGCGTGCGTGCCATGCTCGACGAGAACGGCAAGGCGACCAAGGAAGCCGGGCCTTCCATCCCCGTGGAGATCCAGGGCCTGTCCGACGTGCCCCAGGCGGGCGACGATTTCATGGTCATGCAGGACGAGCGCCGCGCCCGTGAAATCGCCACCTACCGCGCCGGCAAGTTCCGCCATACCAAGCTGGCCAAGCAGCAGGCGGCCAAGCTGGAGAACGTGTTCTCGGAAATGACGGCGGGCGAGGTCAAGTACCTGCCCATCATCATCAAGTCCGACGTGCAGGGCTCGCAGGAGGCGCTGGCGACCTCGCTGCTCAAGCTCTCCAACGAGGAGATCAAGGTCCAGCTCGTCTACGCGGGCGTGGGCGGCATCAGCGAGAGCGACATCAACCTCGCCATCGCGTCCAAGGCCATTGTCATCGGCTTCAACGTGCGTGCCGACGCCGGCGCGCGCAAGACGGCCGAGGCCAACGACGTGGACATCCACTACTACAACATCATCTACGACGCGGTGGACGAGCTCAAGGCGGCCATGTCCGGCATGCTGGCGCCCGAGCAGCGCGAAGAGGCGCTCGGCACGGCCGAGATCCGCACGGTGTTCGTGGCCTCCAAGATCGGCACGGTGGCGGGCTCGTACATCACCTCGGGCCAGGTCACGCGTGGCTGCAAGTTCCGCCTGCTGCGCGACAACGTGGTCATCTACACGGGCGATGTGGATTCGGTGCGCCGCCTGAAGGACGATGTCAAGGAAGTCAAGGAAGGCTTCGAGTGCGGTATCAAGCTGCGCAACTACACCGACATCAAGGAAGGCGACGAGCTCGAGTTCTTCGAGATCAAGGAAATCGCGCGCACGCTCTGAGGCACATCCATGGCAGCGAAGAAGCCTTCCACGACCCATCGCGGTTTCAAGGTGGCCGACCAGATCCAGCGCGATCTGGCCGAGCTCATCCGCGAGCTCAAGGACCCGCGCGTCGGCATGGTCACGCTGCAGGGCGTGGAGGTCACGCCCGACTATGCCCATGCCAAGGTGTTCTTCAGCGTGCTCGTGGGCGATGGCGCGCAGACGCTGGAGGCCTTGAACCAGTCGGCAGGTTTTCTGCGCAACGGCCTGTTCAAGCGCCTGCACATCCATACCGTGCCCACGCTGCATTTCGTGTACGACCGCACCACCGAGCGGGCGGCGGACATGAACGCGCTCATCGCACGCGCCGTGGCCTCGCGCTCCAAGGACGACGACGCCCATGACTGAGCGCGCTCCCCGCACCCGGGTGCAGCGGCGCCCGGTGCACGGAGTGCTGCTGCTCGACAAACCCCTGGGCCTGTCCAGCAACGACGCCTTGCAAAAGGCCAAGTGGCTGCTGCGTGCCGAAAAGGCGGGCCATACAGGCACGCTCGACCCGCTGGCCAGCGGCGTGCTGCCGCTGTGCTTTGGCGCGGCCACCAAGTTCAGCCAGTTGCAGCTCGACGCGCCCAAGACCTACGAGGCAGTCGCGCTGCTGGGCGTGACCACCACCACCGGTGACGCCGAGGGCGATGTGCTCGAACGCCGGTCCGTCGATGCCGCGGCGCTCACCCCCGAGCGCCTGGCGGCCGTGCAGGCGCAGTTCACCGGCCCCATCCGCCAGGTGCCGCCCATGCACAGCGCCCTGAAGAAGGACGGCAAGGCCCTGTATGAGTACGCGCGCGCCGGCCTGGAGGTCGAGCGCCCCGCGCGGGATGTGGTGATTCATGCATTGAATCTGGCCCTGATGCAGACAGAGCAAGCGCAGCCAGCTATCAAAATCATAGTGCATTGCAGCAAGGGCACCTATATCCGCACCCTGGGTGAAGACATAGGCCAGGCCCTGGGCTGCGGCGCGCACCTGACCTTTCTGCGCCGCATCGGGACGGGCGGCATCCCGGTGGAGCGCTGCGTCACGCTGGCGCAGCTCGAAGCCATGGACGAGGAGCAGCGCCTGGCCTGCCTGCAGCCGGTGCAGGCGCTGCTGGCCGGGCACACCGCCATCGTGCTGGAGGAACAGGACGCCGGGCGCTTTCTCTCGGGACTGCGCCGCCGCGGCCCCTGGCCGGATGCGTCCGCCGTGGCTGTGTACGCGCAGCAGCCGCGCGCCCTGCTGGGCGTGGGCCATGTGCTGCGCGGCGAACTCATCCCGGACCGCCTGCTGAGCCCGGTGGAAATCCAGCAAATCCTGCAACAAGGCGCGCCGCGCGCCGAAAACGCGGCACATTGAAAGCATCAACGCCATGAGCAAACAAATCCGCAACATCGCCATCATCGCCCACGTGGACCACGGCAAGACCACCATGGTCGACCAGTTGCTGCGCCAGTCCGGCACCTTCGCGGCCCACGAGAAGGTGGTCGATACCGTGATGGACAACAACGCCATCGAGCGCGAGCGCGGCATCACCATCCTGGCCAAGAACTGCGCCGTGAGCTGGAAGGGTACGCACATCAACATCCTGGACACGCCCGGCCACGCGGACTTCGGCGGCGAGGTGGAGCGCGCCCTGTCCATGGTGGACGGCGTGGTGCTGCTGATTGACGCGCAGGAGGGCCCCATGCCGCAGACGCGCTTCGTGACCAAGAAGGCGCTGGCCCTGGGCCTCAAGCCCATCGTGGTGGTCAACAAGGTAGACAAGCCCGGCGCGCGTCCCGACTACGTGGTCAACGCCGCCTTCGACCTGTTCGACAAGCTGGGCGCCACCGACGAGCAACTGGACTTCCCCGTGGTCTATGCCTCGGGCATCAATGGCTGGAGCGCGCTGGAGCAGGGCGAGCCCGGCGAGCAGTGGGGTCCCGACATGTCGGCCCTGTTCGACACCATCCTGCAGCATGTGCCTTCGGTCAAGGGCGACCCCAGCGCGCCGCTGCAGATGCAGATCTCGGCGCTGGACTATTCCACCTTCGTGGGCCGCATCGGCGTGGGCCGCATCACCCAGGGCACGCTGCGCGCGGGCCAGGAGGTGCTGGTCATGGCCGGCACCGACGGCGCCAGCTACAAGGGCCGCGTGAACCAGATCCACCAGTTCCAGGGCCTGGACCGCGTACAGGTGAGCGAGGCCGGCCCGAGCGAGATCGTGCTCGTCAACGGCCTCGAGAACGTGGGCATCGGCGAGACCCTCACTGATCCCGCCAACCCCGCGCCCCTGCCCATGCTCAAGATCGACGAGCCCACGCTGACCATGAACTTCTGCGTGAACACCTCGCCGCTGGCGGGCCGCGAAGGCAAGTTCGTGACCAGCCGCCAGATCTGGGACCGCCTGCAAAAAGAGCTGCGCTCCAACGTGGCGCTGCGCGTCAAGGAGACCAGCGAGGACGGCGTGTTCGAGGTCTCGGGCCGCGGCGAGCTGCACCTGACCATCCTGCTCGAGGAAATGCGCCGCGAGGGCTACGAGCTGGCCGTCTCCAAGCCGCGCGTGGTGTTCAAGGACATCGACGGCGTCAAGTGCGAGCCCATCGAAATGGTCACGGCCGACATCGAGGAAGGCCACCAGGGCGGCGTGATGCAGGCCCTGGGCGAGCGCAAGGGCGAGCTGGTGAACATGGAGCCCGACGGGCGCGGGCGCGTGCGCCTGGAGTACCGCATCCCGGCGCGCGGCCTGATCGGCTTCTCCAACGAGTTCCTCAACCTGACGCGCGGCTCGGGCCTGATCAGCAATATCTTCGACGGCTATGAGCCCTACAAGGGCGAGATCGCCAGCCGCAAGAACGGCGTGCTGATCTCCATGGACGACGGCGAGATCTTCACCTACGCGCTGGGCAAGCTCGACGACCGCGGCCGCATGTTCGTGCGCGCCGGCGACCCGGTGTACGAGGGCATGATCGTGGGCATCCACAGCCGCGACAACGACCTGGTGGTCAACGCCACGCGCACCAAGCAGCTCACCAACTTCCGCGTCTCGGGCAAGGAAGACGCGATCAAGATCACGCCGCCCATCGAGCTGACGCTGGAGTACGGCGTCGAGTTCATCGAGGACGACGAGCTCGTCGAGATCACGCCCAAGAGCATCCGCCTGCGCAAGCGCTTCCTCAAGGAGCACGAGCGCAAGCGCGCCAGCCGCGAGTGATGTCCGCGCCATGGTGCCCTTGCCTCTGCCCCCCGAGACCCTGAGTCACCGCCGGGCGGTCTGGCTCATGGTGGCCGTGACGCTGATGTGGTCCATCGCCGGGGTGGTCACGCGCCACCTGGAGCATGCGCGCAGCTTCGAGGTGACCTTCTGGCGCAGCCTGTTCACGCTGCTGGCCCTGCTGCTCATCCTGCCGCTGGCGCAGGGCCGGGCGGTTTTCACCACCCTGCGCAGCGGCGGGCGGGCGCTGTGGGTCTCGGGCCTGTGCTGGAGCGTGATGTTCACCGCCTTCATGGTGGCCATCATCCTCATGCCCGTGGCCAATGTGCTGGTCACCATGGCCGTGGGCCCCCTGCTCACGGCATTGTTCGCCTGGGCCTTCATCGGCCACCGCATCGCGCCGCGCACCTGGGCCGCCATCGCCCTGGCGGGCGCGGGCATTGCCGGCATGTACGGCACGCAGATGGCGGGCCTGCCCCTGGCGGGCACCCTGGTGGCGCTGTGCGTGCCGCTGGCCGCCGCCGTGAACTGGACGGTGGTGCAGCACGCGCAGCAGCAGGGCCACGCCGTCAACCTCATGCCCGCCGTGCTCATCGGCGCCGTGCTGTCCGCGCTGGCCACGCTGCCGCTGGCCTGGCCGCTGCAGGCCACGGGCCGCGACCTGGCGCTGCTGGCGCTGCTGGGCGTGGTGCAGTTGGCCATTCCCTGTGTGCTGGCCGTGCGCTGCGGGCGCGTGCTCAAGGCGCCGGAGATGGCCCTGCTCGGGCTGCTCGAGGTGATTTTCGGCATTCTGCTGGCGTGGGCGGGCGCAGGCGAGCGCCCGGCCCCCGCCGTGCTGATGGGCGGCGCGCTGGTCATCGGCGCGCTGGTGTTCAACGAGTTATTGGCTTGGAAGGAAGAAAAATGATGGAGATGAACGGCGAGGTGCTCGCCCAGGTGCGCGGCCAGGTCGGCCTGATCACGCTCAACCGCCCCAAGGCGCTCAATGCGCTGTCGCTGGGCATGGTGCGCGACCTCATGACCGTGCTGCTCGCCTGGCAGAACGACCCGCGCGTGCTGGCCGTGGCCATCCGCGGCAGCAACAAGGAGGGCCCGTTCGGCGCCTTCTGCGCGGGCGGCGACATCCGCTTCCTGCACCAGGCGGGCAGCACGGGCAACCCGGAGATCGAGGACTTCTTCACCGAGGAATACGCTCTCAACCACCTGATCCACAACTACGCCAAGCCCTACATCGCCTTCATGGACGGCATCGTCATGGGCGGCGGCATGGGCATCTGCCAGGGCGGCAGCCTGCGCATCGTCACCGAGCGCACGAAGATGGCCATGCCCGAGACGGCCATCGGCCTGTTCCCGGATGTGGGCGGCGGCTACTTCCTCTCGCGCTGCCCCGGCCACGCGGGCGAATGGCTGGCGCTCACGGGCGACACCATCGGCGCGGGCGACGCCATCGCCCTGGGCCTGGCCGATGGTCTGCTGCCGGCCGACCAGCAGGCCGCCGTGTGGGAGGCCCTGGCCACCCAGCCGTTTGCCGATGGATCGCAAGTGCAGGCCTTTGTTGCAGAAAAATTGATAGCTGCTGACGCTGCACTGGCGGGCGTCAGAGGCCAAATTGACCAATATTTTTCCTTGCCCAGCGTGGGCGCCATCGTGGGTGCCCTGGAGGCGGCAGAGGGCGACTGGGAGCGCGCCACCGCCGCCACGCTGCGCAAGCGCTCGCCGCTGATGCTGCACGTGGTGCTGGAGCAGATCCGCCGCGCGCGCGGCATGGGCCTGGCCGACGACCTGCGCATGGAGCGCGACATGGTGCGCCACTGCTTCTTCCTGCGCCCGGGCCAGAGCGAGACGGTGGAGGGCATCCGCGCCCTGGCCGTGGACAAGGACCACAGCCCGCGCTGGGAGCCGGCGCGCATCGAGGACGTGGCGCCCGAGCTCGTGGCTTCGTTCTTTGTCAGTCCCTGGCCGGTGCATGCGCACCCGCTGGCCGCGCTGCGCTGAGGCGGCTCACAACTGCTGGTGCACGGCCGTGGCCAGCGCCAGCAGGGCGTCGCGCGCCAGCGGCCCGCTGAGGGCGTAGCCAAAGCCCTGGTCGCGCCAGTAGAAGGCGGGGACGGGGCCCTCGGTGTAGAGGCGGAAGGCGGTTTCTCCCGCGCCGGCCCCTGCAGGGGCGCCTGGGGCGGTGCCGTCGAGCGCGCCCAGATAGAGGGTGATGCGCTGGCCCGCCGCGTTCTGGTACATGAACTGCGCGCGTGGGCCGCTCTCGCCGGGCAGCAGGCGCCCGCCCACCAGCTCGAAGCCCTGCGCCGTGAGCACCGGCACGGTCAGGGGCCGGCCCAGCCGCTTGGACAGCCACTGCACCAGGTGCTCCTGCTGCGCAGCGGCCACTTCGACCGGATGGCGCTGCTCGGGCTGGAAGACGGCGTGGGCCACCGCCGCCTGCTGGGCAAAGCGCTGGGCGCTGGCCAGCGGTGCCGGGGCCGAAGAGGGCTCGCCATGCCCCTGCCCGCGCAATCCCCAGCCCAGGCCAAAGGCGAGCAGCACCGAGGCGGCCATGCCACCCCAGCGCCAAACCTGCGCCTGCCGGTCCTGCAGGGCCTGCAGCCGGGCGGCCGCCGCGCGCAGCGGCTCGGGCGGGGGCTCGTGCGCCAGGGCCGCGTGCAGGCCGCGCAGGCGTTCGCGCTGCGCCGTCCACTGCGCCAGGCGCTCGGCGGCGCCCGCGTCCAGGCGCGCGCGCACGGCCTGCGCGCGCTCGGGCGGCAACTGGCCGTCCGCCAGGGCGTGCAGGTCGTACTCGTCGAGGGGGCGGGTGGATCGGTCGGGCATGGTGGTCAGGGCTTCATTTGAGCCGGCGCAGGGCAGGGGCCGGGGCCTGCGCCGTGGCCGGGTCCATGAGTTCGCGCAGGCGGGCGCGGGCGCGCGCCAGCCGCGACATGACCGTGCCCACGGGGATTTGCAGCACGCGCGCGGCGTCGGCATAGGCCATGTCTTCCAGGGCCACGAGCAGCAGCACGGCGCGCTGCTCGGCCGGCAGGCGCAGCAGGCAGCGTTCAAGGTCCAGCGCGCCGTCCGTGTCGCGGGCGGGTGCCTGCAGTCCCTCGTGCAGGGTGTCGATATCGACCACCTGCAAGGGCGGGGCGCTGCGCCGCTGGTTCAGGTAGAGGTGGTGCATCAGCGTGAACAGCCAGGCGCGCAGATTGCTGCCCGTGCGCCAGAGCAGCCATTTGCGGCAGGCGCGCTCCAGGGTGTCCTGCACCAGATCGTCGGCGGCCCAGGCGTCGCCCGTGAGCACGCGCGCGTAGCGCCGCAGGGCGGGCACGTGGTCGATGATCCGGTGGTGGTCCATGGAGAGCGCCGCGGGCTTCAGGGCTTGGCCGCGCGCCAGACCTGGTTCACACCGTCGCCGGTCTTGTCACCCGGCTTGGCGTCCTTGACCCAGTAGTACAGCGGCTTGCCCTTGTAGGCGAGCTGCATGCTGCCGTCATCGCGCGTGACCACGCTGTAGTCGCCGCCCGGGGCCGGCCCTTCGGCCTTGAGCGGCGGCCAGTTGGTGGCGCAGGGGCCGTTGCAGACGGACTTGCCGCTGCCCGCCATGTCGCGGTCGAAGGTGTAGAGCGTCATGCCGTTGGGGCCGACGAGCACGCCGTCCTGAACCTTGACCTGGGCATAGGGCATGGACTGGCAGCCGGCCAGCACCAGGGCGGCCATCATGAAACCGAGTTTTTTCATCGTGTATCTCCGGTGGGGTGCCGGCCGCGCGGGATGGCGGCCATGCATGCGGACAAACACCGGGCCGGCGCGGTTTATTCCATGGTCCGGCAAAAAATCGGCACCGTCAGCGGTTGCGGCTCTTCATGGCGCGCTCGACCTCACGCTTGCCCTCACGCTCCTTGATGGTGTCGCGCTTGTCGTGCTCGGCCTTGCCCTTGGCCAGGGCGATGTCGCATTTCACGTAACCGTTCTTCCAGTGCAGGTTCAGCGGCACCAGGGTGTAGCCTTTTTGCTCCACCTTGCCGATGAGGCGGCGGATGTCGTCCTTCTTGAGCAGGAGCTTGCGGATGCGCGAGGCCTCGGGGTTCACGTGCGTGGAGGCGGTCTTGAGCGGGTGGATCAGGCAGCCGATGAGGTAGAGCTCGCCGTCCTTGATGATCACATAGCCGTCGGTGAGCTGCACCTTGCCTTCGCGCAGGGCCTTCACTTCCCAGCCTTGCAGCACCACGCCGGCCTCGTGGCGTTCCTCGAAGAAATAATTGAAAGCCGCTTTTTTGTTGTCGGCGATGCGGGAGGAAGTATCAGGTTTCTTGGCCATGGATCTCTAGGGCGGGTGCCGCCGCGAAAATGACGCTTTCCCTACAATCGGCACCCAACCCCCGATTCTAGATTCGTGCGCCCCCTGGCGCGGCGTGCGGTCGGGCAGGTGCCGCGCTGACATGAAAACCGTCCAAAAATCCGTACTCATCTGGTACAGCCCGCAGGAGATGTTCGATCTTGTCACGGCCGTGCACCACTACCCCCAGTTCCTGCCCTGGTGCGACCATGCGCGCGTGCTCGAGCAGGACGGCAGCAGCATGCTGGCCGAGGTGGGCATCGCACTGAGCGGCGTGCGCCAGAGCTTTGTCACGCGCAATCTGCACGAACCGGGGCGACGTGTGCAGATGCAGCTCGTCAAGGGGCCGTTCTCCCGCCTCGATGGCGACTGGCATTTTCACAGCGTGGGCGACGGCAGCCAGCGCGCGGCGCGTGTGGAGCTGCACCTGAACTACGGTTTCGACAGCGCCACCCTCTCCAGGTTGGTCGGGCCGGTATTCGACCGCATTGCGGCCAGCATGGTCGATGCGTTCGTCAAGCGCGCGCAGCAGGTCTATGGCTGAGGGCGACAGCGCTCCGGTGCTGCACGTGGTGCTGGCGTGCGCCCTGGCCCCGGGAGAAGTGCTGCAGCATCCCTTGGAGCTGCCCGTGGGCGCCACGGTGGCCGATGCCCTGGCCCAGGCGCATGCGCGCGGACTGTGCCCGGTGCCGCCGGCCGCCTGCGGCATCTGGGGCAAGGTGGTCAAGCCTGATGCGCTGCTGCATGAGGGCGACCGGCTGGAACTCTATCGGCCGCTCACCGTGGACCCCAAGCTCGCCCGGCGCCAGCGCTTTGCGCGCCAGGGGGCGCGCGGTGCCGGCCTGTTTGCCCGCCGCCGGCCCGGGGGCAAGCAGGGTTATTGAGAGCGCGAGGCTGGCGCTCAGCGCCGGCAATCGCTGTCGATCACGCCCTGGATGCGCTTGAGCTCGGCGCTGCGCGCGGCTTCGTCCATGAAGATCAGCTCGCCCTGGGCGTTGGCCTGGCGCAGGGGTTTGCCCGATTCGATGGTGAGCTTGGCCGCCTTGGCGCGCTCGCAGTTGTCGGCGCGGGCCTTGGCCAGCTTGTCTTCCTCGGCCTTCTTTTTGGCGGCTTCCTCGGCTTCGGCCTGGGCTTTCTTCTTTTCCAGCTCCTTGTCCTTGCCGGCCGCTGCCGCACTGCTGGCAGCGGCGGTGGGCGGTACAGCGGCGGCGGCCGGGGCGGCGTCGCTGGCGGGCTGCGCCGCAGCCATGGGAGCGCTGTTGCGCGGCTGTTTCAGGATCTTGTTCTGCGGAACGTCTTGCGGCGGCGGGCGGTCGCTGAAGACCTTGCGGCCATCCTTGTCTATCCATTGCCATTGGGCCAGGGCACTGGTGCAGGCCAGGCACAGGGCGGCCAGCAAGAGAGTGGGGTGCGATTTCATGCATCCAAGTGTATCGCCCGCCCCGCGCCGGCGGGCAGGCGTTGCAGATGGGTACAATTCCTCTTTTGGAGCCTATTCATGCGCCTACTCGGAAAAGCGCTCACCTTCGACGATGTGTTGCTGGTGCCGGCGTACTCCCAGGTCCTGCCCAAGGACACTTCCCTTGCCACGCGCTTCACGCGCGACATCACGCTCAACCTCCCGCTCGTGTCCGCCGCCATGGACACCGTCACCGAAGCGCGCCTGGCGATCGCCATCGCCCAGGAAGGCGGCATCGGTGTGATCCACAAGAACATGACGGCCGAGCAGCAGGCGGCCGAGGTGTCCAAGGTCAAGCGCCACGAGTCCGGCGTGGTGCACGACCCCGTGGTCATCACGCCCCAGCACACGGTGTTGCAGGTGCTCGAACTGTCCGAGAACCTGGGCATTTCGGGTTTTCCGGTGTGCGACGGCGGCAAGGTGGTGGGCATCGTCACCAGCCGCGACGTGCGCTTCGAGACGCGCTACGACGTCAAGGTCAGCCAGATCATGACGCCGCGCGAAAAGCTGATCACCGTCAACGAAAAGGACGGCACCACGCCCGCCCAGGCCAAGCAGCTTCTGAACAAGCACAAGCTCGAGCGCCTGCTGGTGGTCAATGACGCCTTCGAGCTCAAGGGCCTCATTACCGTCAAGGACATCAACAAGCAGACCACCTTCCCCAACGCTGCGCGCGACGCTGCGGGCAGCCTGCGCGTGGCCGCTGCCGTGGGCGTGGGCGTGGGCACCGAGGAGCGCGTGGCGCTGCTGGTCAAGGCGGGCGTGGACGCCATCGTCGTGGACACGGCCCATGGCCACAGCAAGGGCGTGATCGACCGCGTGCGCTGGGTCAAGCAGAACTACCCGCAGGTGCAGGTCATCGGCGGCAACATCGCCACGGGCGCCGCCGCACGCGCGCTGGTCGAGGCCGGGGCCGACGCCGTCAAGGTGGGCATAGGCCCGGGTTCGATCTGCACCACGCGCATTGTTGCTGGCGTGGGCGTGCCGCAGATCATGGCCATCGACAGCGTGGCCCAGGCGCTCAAGGGCACGGGCGTGCCGCTGATCGCCGACGGCGGCATCCGCTACTCCGGCGACATCGCCAAGGCCCTGGCGGCCGGTGCGAGCGCCGTGATGATGGGCGGCATGTTCGCCGGCACCGAGGAGGCGCCCGGCGAGGTCATCCTCTACCAGGGCCGCTCGTACAAGAGCTACCGCGGCATGGGCTCCATCGGCGCCATGCAGCAGGGCAGCGCGGACCGCTATTTCCAGGAATCGACGACCGGCAACCCCAACGCCGACAAGCTCGTGCCCGAGGGCATCGAGGGCCGCGTGCCCTACAAGGGCTCGATGGTGTCCATCGTCTTCCAGATGGCGGGCGGTGTGCGTGCTGCCATGGGCTATTGCGGCTGCGCCACCATCCAGGAGATGAATGACAAGGCCGAGTTCGTCGAGATCACGGCCGCCGGCATCCGCGAAAGCCATGTGCACGACGTGCAGATCACCAAGGAAGCCCCCAACTACCGCGCGGACTGATTCTTGCGCCGCTTTTGCAGGCCCGAACCCCAGGTGTTCGGGCCTGTGTCATTTTTCCCATGCCGGCCACCATGCAACACGACAAGATCCTCATTCTGGACTTCGGCTCCCAGGTCACCCAGCTCATTGCACGGCGCGTGCGCGAGGCGCATGTGTACTGCGAAGTGCATCCTTGCGATGTGGACAGCGACTGGGTGCGCGCCTTTGCCGCCGATGGGCGGCTCAAGGGCGTCATCCTCTCGGGCAGCCATGCCAGCGTCTACGAGGTGGACGACAAGGCGCCGGACGCCGTGTTCGAGCTGGGCATCCCCGTGCTGGGCATTTGCTATGGCATGCAGACCATGGCCCACCAGCTGGGGGGCACGGTGGAGGGTTCGCACACGCGTGAGTTCGGCTACGCCGAGGTGCGCGCCCATGGCCACACGGCGCTGCTGCAGGGCATTGAGGATTTCCGCACGCCACAGGGGCACGGCATGCTCAAGGTGTGGATGAGCCATGGCGACAAGGTCACCGGTCTGCCGCCGGGCTTCAAGCTCATGGCGTCCACGCCGTCGTGCCCCATTGCAGGCATGGCCGATGAGGACCGGCGCTTCTATGCCGTGCAGTTCCACCCCGAGGTCACGCACACGGTGCAGGGCAGGGCGCTGCTGGAGCGCTTCGTGCTGGGCATCTGCGCGGCGCAGCCCGACTGGGTGATGAAGGACCACATCGCCGAGGCCGTGGAAGCCATCCGCGCCCAGGTGGGGGACGAAGAAGTCATTCTGGGTCTCTCCGGCGGTGTGGACTCCAGCGTGGCCGCGGCGCTGATCCACCGGGCCATCGGCGACCGGCTCACCTGCGTGTTCGTGGACCACGGGCTGCTGCGGCTGCACGAGGGCGACATGGTCATGGACATGTTTGCGGGCAAGCTGCACGCCAAGGTCATCCGGGTGGATGTGAGCGCGCTGTTCCTGGGCGAACTGGCTGGCGTGAGCGACCCCGAGCAGAAACGCAAGACCATCGGCCGCCTGTTCGTCGATGTGTTCAAGGCCGAGGCGGCCAAGCTCAAGGCCGGCAGCCAGGGCCACAAGGGTGCTACCTTCCTGGCGCAGGGCACCATCTACCCCGACGTGATCGAATCGGGCGGGGCCAAATCCAAGAAGGCTGTCACCATCAAGAGCCACCACAACGTGGGCGGCCTGCCCGAGCAACTGGGCCTCAAGCTGCTGGAGCCGCTGCGCGACCTGTTTAAGGACGAGGTGCGCGAGCTTGGCGTGGCCCTGGGCCTGCCGCGCGAGATGGTGTACCGCCATCCCTTCCCCGGACCGGGCTTGGGCGTACGCATCCTCGGCGAGGTCAAGAAGGAGTATGCCGACCTGCTGCGGCGCGCCGATGCCATCTTCATCGAGGAGCTGCGTGCCTGCATCGACGAGGCCACGGGCCAGAGCTGGTACGACCTCACCAGCCAGGCCTTCACCGTGTTCCTGCCCGTCAAGAGCGTGGGCGTGATGGGCGATGGCCGCACCTACGACTACGTGGTAGCGCTGCGCGCCGTGCAGACCTCGGACTTCATGACGGCCGACTGGGCCGAGCTGCCCTACGCACTGCTCAAGAAGGTATCCAGCCGCATCATCAACGAGGTACGCGGCATCAACCGCGTGACCTACGACGTGAGTTCCAAGCCGCCGGCGACCATCGAGTGGGAATAAATTATCTTCGTGTCAGGTCGTCCCATGTCGTCCGGTATTCCGGGGAAAAGCAAGTCCTGACAATTGGTTAGCGTCTCATCTGGTCTCAAATCGCCTCACTAAAGCGCGCCGAATTTGGCGGTATTGGTGACGGTATTGAAGAGCCGGCCTTGAACGACCACGGTTGATACCGTCAAATGCCCTGACGGTATCGGTTGACGGTATCAGTTCGGAGGACGAGATGCTCACCGACATGAAGTTGAAGGCGCTGAAGCCCACGGGAAAGATCTACAAGGTTGCCGATCAGCAGGGGCTCTACGTCGCTGTCACGCGGACAGGAGTGGTTAGTTTCCGGTTTGACTACCGGGTGAATGGCCGCCGTGAAACGCTGGTGATCGGCCAGTACGATCCGAATCTCGGGGCCAAGAAGCCGCGTGACTTGGTGGAACTGGACTACGGGATGTCCTTGTCCCTGGCCGAGGCGCGACTTGAAGTCTCCTTGAAAACCTGAACCACCCGGAAGTAGAGAATTCCCCCCCGACGGAGTCTCTACATGAAGAAATCCAGATTCAGCGAAGCGCAGATAGTCGGCATCCTCAGGGAGGTCGAGATGGGCGCCAAGGTCGGCGAGACGTGCAGAAAGCACGGCATCAGCGAGCCGACGTACTACAAGTGGAAAAGCCAGTTCTCGGGCATGACGGTCTCGCACCTGGCCAGCTGCGCCAGCTGCAGGACGAGAACGCCAAGCTCAAGCGCATGTACGCCGACCTGGCACTGATGCACCATGCCCTGAAGGACGTTGTTGACCGATCAGCTCGAACGAATCAAGGTCAGCATTCGGGCCAAGGTGGAGCACCCGTTTCGGGTGATCAAGAGGCAATGGGGACGCGTCAAGGTGCGCTACCGCGGGCTGGCCAAGAACACCGCGCAGCTGAACACGCTGTTTGCGCTGTCCAATCTGTGGATGGTGAGGCGAACGTTGCTGGGAGTGCAGGCATGAGTGCGCCTGCAAACAGCCAGATGGCCGGGAAATGGGCCGAAAACGGCCTGGGACCGAGCCGTCGCGACGCTGACGCTACAAATTGGCAGGGCCGTTCGACATCAGCACATCTCAAAGCGCATTGCGCAGAGATTCATTAGCTGAATTTCAGATATTTGACGTATATCTGTTTTTCAGATATATTGCACTTATCTGAATCCCGGGTATTTACCATGCCGCCGACGTCACATCCGCTGGTCACTACAGGTCAACTTGGGTCAATGCTGCAGGCTGCGCGTAAGGCTCAGGGGCTGACCCAGTCGGCGCTGGCCAATCGTATCGGCCTGAGCCAGTCACGGGTCTCTCATCTGGAACTCAACGCCCACGAACTGAGCGTGGAGCAACTCCTTGCATGGTGCGCCGCGCTGGGCCTGGAGTTGGCCGTCGGGACCCGAGACAGTGCTGCGGTGTCGACGGCGCCGACCACGGATTGGTGACATGGGACGTCGATCGCACAGTCGCAGCCTGTCTATCTGGACCAACGGTGTCCGCGTGGGGCGGTGGACGATCCCCGCCCGCGGTGAGATGGAACTGCAGTACGACCCGAGCTGGACGGGGGCTGATATCGGCCGACCGCTGTCGTTGTCGCTGCCGTTCAATCTCCAGAATCTGCCGGTCAAGGGCCAGAAGGTTGCCAACTACTTCGACAACCTGCTTCCGGACAGCGACGCGATCCGCCGCCGTGTGGCCGAGCGATTCCGGACGGGCTCGACCGAACCGTTCGATTTGCTGAAGGCCATCGGGCGCGATTGCGTGGGCGCCGTCCAAATCCTGGATGAGGACGAGGTGCCCGCCGACTTCGATCGCATCGAGGGCGTGCCTTTGTCCGAGGAGGATATAGAGCGGCACCTGATCGAAACCGTTTCGCCGCAGGCCTTCGCTGCGGGCCAGGACCCGGATGCCGATTTCCGTATCTCGCTTGCCGGTGCGCAGGAGAAGACGGCCTTCCTGTGGTGGGGCGGGCAGTGGCTCGTGCCGCGTGGTGCCACGCCAACGAGCCACATCTTCAAACTCCCGCTCGGCCTGATGGGCGGGCGGCGGGCGGACTTCAGCACGTCCGTCGACAACGAATGGCTGTGCCTGCGACTGCTGAAAGCCTACGGATTGCCCGTGGCTGAAGCCCGCATCGCGACCTTCGGCCGACAGCGTGTGCTGGTGGTGGAGCGTTTCGACCGGCGGGTCGCGCCCAATGGGCAGTGGCTCATGCGTCTGCCACAGGAAGACTTTTGCCAGGTCGAGGGCTGCTCGCCATTGCGCAAGTACGAGAACGAGGGCGGTCCAGGGCTCAAGGTCTTGTTCGGCACGCTGCGGCAATCGGTGAATGCCGAAGCCGACATGAAAACGCTGATGGCGGCTCAGGTGTTGTTCTGGTTGCTGCGAGCACCCGATGGCCATGCCAAGAATTTCAGTATCCAGCTTCTGCCACGCGGGCGTTTCCATTTGACCCCGCTGTACGACGTAATGTCGGTTTATCCGGTGTTGGGTAACGCTCCGAACCAGTGGTCGCCACATGAAATCAAGTTGGCGATGGCCTTGCTCGGCAAAAACCGGCACTACGAGATGCTAGGTATCCAGCGAAGGCACTTCAATAGCACTGTGCATAAGGTCGGCTATGCCTCAACCGCCGAGCCGATCATCGAAGAAATCCTTGCCCGGACTCCAGCGGCCATCGCTGAGGTGCAAGCCGAATTGCCACAGGACTTCTCACCGCGTGTCCGCGATGCCATCCTGGACGGGCTTGAGCAGGCGGCCAGAACGCTCGGTGAGATGCCACCGTAAGTGGGCGAAGAGCAGGGTGTTCCAAGGCAAGTTCGAGGGCGCTAAGATTTATCCTGATCGACGATAAGGTCGAAAGTGTCGACGCCGCGCAAATCGCTCCATCTCCCGCGTCAGTAAAAGATGTGCGCTTTTGACGGTAAAAACGACGGTAATGCCCTATGTCGATCACAACCAAGTCCTTTAACCACGCGGGCTTGCAAGACCTGTTGATGATCGAGTGGAATGACGGCACACCGCTGACTCCCACGTGACAGCACACAGGGAGAAACCCGCTAGCTACTGGTCGCGGGCTCCCTAGACTGCATGGGCGAAAGGAATTGTCCATGCGTGCGCACCACCGTTTTTGGCCCCGGCGTCTTCCCCATGTGATTCATCCCCCGCAGACCTCGCTGTGGGACAACCTGGCCATCAATGCGCGCCGCTATCCGGACAAGCCGGCCCTGGTGTTCTTTGGCCGGCAGGTCAGCTACCGTGAGCTGGCCGAGGGCGCCGAGCGCCTGGCAGCGTATCTGCATGCCCTGGGTGTGCAGCGTGGCGACCGGGTGCTGCTGTGCATGCAGAACTGCCCGCAGCTGGTCATGGCGCATTTTGCGATTCTGCGCGCCAATGCCGTGGTGGTGCCGGTCAATCCCATGAACCGGGCGCAAGAGCTTACGCACTACATCACCGATCCGCAGGCGCGCGTGGCCATCACCACGGGCGATCTTGCCGCCGAGCTCGCCCAAGCAAGCCAGACGCTGGAGCCGGCGCAGCGCCTGGCGTACCTGCTGGTCACGCAGTTCACGGATGCCTTCGACCTGCAGGCGGCGGGCGAGGACGCGCCGCCGCCGGGCTGGCACGAATGGCTGGGCACGCACCACCCCCTGCCGGTGCTCGATGGCGGCACGGTGCATGGCTGGAGCGATGCCTTGGCCTGCACCGGCCCGGTGCCGGAGCATGTGGTGGGGCCGCAGGACCTGGCGGTGCTGCCCTATACCAGCGGCACCACGGGCCTGCCCAAGGGCTGCATGCATCCGCACCGCAGCCTCATGCACAACGCCGTGGCGAGCAGCCTGTGGGGCAATGCGTCGTCCGAGAACGTGACGCTGGCGGTGGTGCCCATGTTCCACATCACCGGCATGGTCAGCGTGATGCACGCCAGCATCTACAGCGGCGCCACGCTGGTGGTCATGCCGCGCTGGGACCGCGACCTGGCAGGGCGCCTGATCTCGCGCTGGAAAGTGACTGCCTGGACGAACATCCCCACCATGGTCATCGACCTGCTGGCCAGCCCGCATTTTGCGCACTACGACCTCAGCAGCCTGAACTACATCGGCGGCGGCGGCGCGGCCATGCCGCAGGCCGTGGCCCAGCGCCTGCAGGAACAGTACGGACTGCGCTATGCCGAGGGCTACGGCCTGACGGAAACCGCAGCGCCTTCGCACAGCAATCCACCCGACGACCCCAAGCAGCAGTGCCTGGGCATTCCGTTCATGAGCACCGATGCGCGCGTGGTCGATCCCGACACCTTGCAGGAAATGCCCGTGGGGGAGCAGGGCGAGATCATCATCCATGGCCCGCAGGTGTTCGACGGCTACTGGCAGCAGCCCAAGGCCACCGCGGCGGTGTTCGTGGAGTTCGAGGGCCGGCGCTTCTTCCGTTCCGGGGATCTGGGCCGGGTGGACGAGGACGGGTATTTCTTCATCACCGACCGGCTCAAGCGCATGATCAACGCCTCGGGCTTCAAGGTCTGGCCTGCAGAGGTAGAGGCACTGATGTTCCGCCATCCGGCCATCCAGGAGGCCTGCATCATCTCCACCCAGGACGCCTACCGCGGCGAGAGCGTCAAGGCCGTGGTGGTGCTGCGGCCCGGGCACGAGCATGTCACGGAAGAGGAAATCATCGCCTGGTGCCGCCAGAACATGGCGGTGTACAAGGTGCCGCGCCAGGTGCAGTTCGTCACCGCCTTGCCCAAGAGCGGCAGCGGCAAGGTGATGTGGCGCCTGCTGCAGGAGCGAGAGCAGGCCAGCGGCGGGCAGTAGGAGCGCTTACCCCGGGGGCGGCGGCGCGTGCGCTGCCGTCAGTTCGGCCAGGTCGCGTTCGAGCAGGTGCGCCGCACCGAGCTGTAGCTCGATCAGCCGGCGCAGGTGTGTCACGCTGTCGAGATCGATGGAGCGGCACAGCAGGCCGGCGCAGCGGCCTTCCACGTGGGCCACCTCGGCCGACAGGGCGATGTGGTCGCGCGTTCCTGCGAGCGCCACCGTGAGCTGGCAGGGCGTTCCCGGTGCCAGTGCCATTGCGGGCTCCAGAGCCACCAGGGCGCCCTTGAGCGAGAGGTCCAACACCTGCACGCTGCAGCTGCCAGTGGGGGTGGTCAGTGTGGCCGGGGCGTCGAAGCTGACCCGGATGAAATGGCGGCGTTCGTGGGGCATGGCAAGGGACGGCAGGACAGGGGCGGGTGGGGGACATGCTACACCGCACCAGGTGTTTTGGTGCACCGGTTTGTGCTGCGGTGCCGATAGTGGCGCGCGTGCTCGTCCATGAAGTTGGCTAATGGGGCCCGGTTTGCGCGCAGCAGGTTTGCAACGCATGGGCCAGGCGCTACACTGGTGCAAGCAAGCCCGGGCCTGTAATGGACAGGCGGACGGGGTCGGTCAACAAAGGAGAAAAAGCATGTTCAAGCACATTCTGGTCCCGGTGGACGGTTCCCCCACCTCGATGAAGGCCGTGGCCAAGGCCGCAGGGCTGGCCAAGACCTTTGGCAGCGCAGTCACCGTCCTGTACGTGATCGACCCCTATCCCTTCACCGGCGTGGGCGCCGATTTCGCCTACGGCCAGGCGCAGTACCTGACGGCAGCCACCGCCATGGCCAATGCAGCGCTCGATGCCGCCAAAAAGGAGCTGCATGACGAGGGCGTGGAAGCCGAGACGGTGGTCGGTGAGGGGCACGCCGTGCAGGAGGGCATCTCGCGCGCGCTGGAAAGCACGGGCGCCGACCTCATCGTGATGGGCTCGCACGGGCGCCGCGGCATCGAGAAGCTGGTGCTCGGCAGCGTGACCCAGCGCGTGCTGGGTGCGGTGCATGTGCCCGTGCTCGTGGTGCGCGACTGAACCCCGCAGCCGCTGGCGTGCCCCGGCCTGGGGCGCGCTGCCTGCGCCAACGGCTCCCTGGGGGAGCCGTTGTTGTTTCCGGTGGCGCAGCTCCGGTCCTTAGCCGAAGACGCGCGCGAACCATCCCCGTTTTTCGCGCCGCTGCTCCAGCTCCTGCAGCAGCTCGGCCTTGAGGCGCTCCTTCTCGGTGCGCGGATCGTTCGCCTGGGTCATGCGCAGATAGGCTTGGGCGGAATCGACGTAGGCGTGGTCCTCGTTGCGGATGTGGTTGAACAGCCAGCGCGACAGAATGCCGTGCAATTCAACGGCCACGTCTTCCCCGGCATCGAACCGGGCTTTCATCTCGCTCATGCGCCGGGTGAACAGTTCGTGCACCTTCTTGTGCGGACCCGAGAACATGTAGCCGGCGTTTTCCATCAGCGACTCTTCAAAGACAAAGTGCGAGACCGTGTAGTCCAGCATCTCCTCGATGACTTCGCCCAGGGCATCGCGGTCGTGTGAGGTGCGCAGTTCATAGAGCCGGTTGATGTAGTCAACGATGCGCTTGTGCTGCTTGTCGATTTCGGCAATGCCGGTATCCAGTTCGGGAACCCACACGAGTACGGCCATGAAACACTCCTATAACCATAATAAGAGTGTGAGTATTCTGGTTTTCCCGCGTTCGCGCCTTGATGCAAGTCACGCATCAACCTTCCAGCAGCCCCGCCCGGGCGGGGCCGGGATGTGGGGGCTGCGTGGAATGGGGGGTAAAAACGGCCTCAAAAGCCGCCAATACAGCGCAGGCAGCTATCAAATATGTAGCTATGCCCGAGCGGGTCAGGCATCGCGCACATCGGCCACCGGCGTGTCGCCAAAGTCCGCGCGTGCCAGCCAGGCGAGCACGCGCGCCGCGGCCGCCTCGGGGGAGGCGAGCGTGCCCGTGCTCTGGAGCTGGATGAAGTTCTGCACGTCGGGAAAGGCCGCCGGGTCCGCGCCGCGCAGCTGCGTCTGCATGCCGGTGTCGATGACGCCCGGGGCCAGCGAGCACACCTTGGCGCCGCGGGGCTTGGCCGCCTCGTCCAGCGCCAGGCAGCGCGTGAAATGGTCCATGCCGGCCTTGGCCGCGCAATAGGCGGCCTGCGAGGCCATGGCGCGCCGGCCCAGGCCCGACGAGATGTTGAGCACCTTGCGCGGCATGTCCCAGCCCTCGGTGGCGCCCAGGAAGGCGGCCGTGAGCTGCATGGGAGCCTCCAGGCCCACGCGCAGGGCCTGGGCCAGGCCTGCCAGGTCCTGGTCGCTGCTGCACTGGGACAGTGGGGCGATGCGCGGGATCACGCCGGCGTTGTTGATCAGCGTGGCGCTGGCGTAGCGGTGGGGGTCCTGCGCGGTCAGCCAGGCGTGCAGGCGCGCCGCCGCCTCGGCGCCCTGGGCGAGGTCCAGCGGCCATTGTTCGAGCTGCGCCCCCGGGGATGCAACCAGCGCGGGATGGGCAGTACGCGCGATGCTGATGAGCGTATGGCCGGCCTGCAGCAGTTGCTGGGCCATGGCCAGGCCCATGCCGCGCGAGCCGCCGGTGAGTATGGTGAGGTGGGTTCGGGTCATGGGCCAATGGTAGCCAGGTCTGCCGCGCACAGCCACTCGACCCAGGCCCCTGTGGCCGGATGGGCCAGGCCCAGGGCGCAGGCATGCAGCAGCAGGCGCGGGGCCATGGCCTGTGTTTCGGCGTCGGCATAAAGCGCGTCGCCGAGGATGGGGTGGCCCAGGGCCGCCAGGTGCACGCGCAACTGGTGGGTGCGGCCCGTGAGCGGCTGCAGGTCCAGCCAGGTGAGGCCGCGCCGCGCATCGTGGCGGGCGATGCGCCAGCGCGTCTGGCTGGGCTTGCCGTGCTCCCTGTCCACCTTTTGCATGGGGCGGCGGGGCCAGTCGGCGCCCAGGGGCAGGTCGATCAGGCTCCAGCCGTCCTGGCCCGGGGCCGCCGGCGGCAGACCGCGCACCACGGCCTGGTAGCGCTTGTGCACGCGCTGCTCGGCAAAGGCGCTGCCCAGGGTGCGCTGCGCCTGCAGGTGGCGCGCCATGAGCACCAGCCCGGAGGTGGCCTGGTCGAGGCGGTGCACCACCAGGGCGCCGGGCCAGCGCTGCTGGGCGCGGGTGCTCAGGGCGTCCTGCTTGTCCGGCCCGCGCCCGGGCACGCACAGCAGCCCCGCGGGCTTGTGCAGCACCAGCAGGTCTTCGTCGGCATGCAGGCAGTCCACGCCGGTGGCGCCGGGCTCAGGGGCCGCCATGGATGAGCCGGTCCACGGTGTCGCACAGCTCCTGCACGTCGTTGGGCTTGTGGATGAGGGCGCGCGCACCGGCGGCGAGGGCGGCCTGCTCGATCTCGCTGCTCACGTAGCCCGAGGCCAGTGCCACGGGCAGGTCGGGCCGGATCTGGCGCACGGCCTGCAGCACCTCCACGCCCGAGAAGCCGGGCATGTTGTAGTCCGTCACCAGCAGGTGGCAGGCCTGGGGTGCGGCGCGCAGGGCCTGCAGCGCCTCTTGCGGGTCGGTGTAGCCGCTGACGCGGTAGCCGCGCCGGCGCAGCAGGCGCTCGACAAGGAAGACCAGTGCCTGGTCGTCGTCCACGTAGATCACATGCTGCTGCTGCGCCGTACGCGGGGCCGGCGCGGCGGGCACTGCGGGCGCGGGTGTGGGTTCGGCGGGGGCGGGCGCTGCCGGCTGCACGCCATCGGCCGGGAAGTACAGGGTGAAGCAGCTCCCGTGGCCGGGGCTGCTCTGCACGTCCACGGCGCCCGCATGGGTGCGCATCACGCCGTGCACCACGGCCAGGCCCAGGCCCGTGCCCTGGCCCACGCGCTTGGTGGTGAAGAAGGGCTCGAACACGCGCTGCAGGGTGGCGGCGTCCATGCCCGGGCCGTTGTCGCGCACGCTGATGGCCACGTACTCGCCCGCGGGCAGGCCCAGGCGCTCGCACAGGTGCGGCTCCGGGCGCACCGCCGCGGCCTCGACCTGCACGGTGCCGCGCGCCTCGCCGATGGCATGGATGGCGTTGGTGCACAGGTTGACCAGGGCCTGCTCGACCTGCGTGGGGTCGGCCAGCACCACGGGCAGGTGGGGGGCGCAGTGGATGTGCAGGTCTATGCTCGGCGGCAGCGTCACGCGCAGCAGGCGCTCGGTGTCGTGCAGTGCCTCGGGCAGGTGCACGGCGCTCAGGCGCGGCGGCTCGTTGCGGCTGAAGGTGAGGATCTGGCGCACCAGGTCGCGCGCGCGCCGCCCGGCCTTTTCGATCTCGCGCAGGCTCTCCAGCGCGCCCGAGCCGGGGGCGCAGTCCGCCATGGCCAGGCCCACGTTGCCGAGGATGGCGCCCAGGATGTTGTTGAAGTCGTGCGCGATGCCGCCGGCCATGGTGCCCATGGCCTGCATCTTGTGCGATTCGCGCAGTTGCGCCTCCAGTTCGGCGCGCTGGGCTTCGGCGCGCTTGCGGCTCGTGAGGTCGCGCGCAAAGACGGTGGTGGTTTCGCCGTCGGCGTGGCGCTCGAAGGTGACGCTCACCTCCACCGCCAGATCCTTGCCCGAGGCGGTGCGCGCGGTCATCTCGCCCAGCATGGCCTGGGTGGTGAGCTGCACGAAGCCCAGGGCATCGGCGGCGCCGGGCAGAAAGCGGTCCAGCCGACTGCCCAGGGCATCGCTGGCGCTGCACTGGAAAAGCACCGCCGCCGTGGGGTTGAAGACCGTGATGCGCTGGTGCTGGTCCACGCAGATGATGGCGTCCAGCGCCGAGTTGATGACCGCCTCCAGGCGCTTTTCGCTGGCGTGCAATTGTTCGTTGCGCTCCTGCAGCGCGCGGCGCTCGGCCAGCAGCGGGCCCTGGTCGATCACGGCGCACAGGTACTGGCGCTGCGGCGCCTCGCTGTCCTGGCCCAGGGTGATGCAGGCGACGTGCAGGTCGCCGGTGATGCAGCCGTGCTCGGCGATGCGAAAGGCCACCTCCGTGGCGATGTCCTGCCCCTGCGTGCGCGCCTGCTCGAAGGCGCGGCGCACGCGCGCGCCGTCCTCGGGCGAGACGAAGGGCATGAGCGCGGTGAGCGGCCGGTCCTGCTCCGTGGGCTGGAACGAGCGGTGCGCCATGGCGTTGGCCTGCACGACCATGTCGTATTCGTCCAGCACCATGAGCGAGAGCGGCACGCTGGCGAACAAGGCCTCGAAACGCTCGGACGCCTGCTCGGCCGAGGCCTGGCTGTACTGCAGGACCTTGTTCTGCGCCTCCAGCTCCATCTGGTAGGCGCGCAGCTCGTTCACCAGCCGTTCCAGCTCGCCGCCGGAAGCCGCGGGCGGTGCATCGGCCGGCGGCGCTGCGGGCGCGGGCGGGGGCGCTCCATCGGGTGGGGCGGCCTGGAAGAGGGCGGACAGGTCGGGGCGGCTCATGGCGGCGGGTGGCGGCGCGACTCGGGCCTGACAGTGTACGCCCCGCCTAGGGTTGCGCGGGCGTGCCCGGGGCGCCTACCGACCACTGGCCGATCACGGATTCGACATCGTCGACCTGGCGCACGGCCTGCTCCAGCGCCAGGCCCTGCGCGCGGCTGCGCACACAGCCCTCGATCAGCACCCAGCGCCGCTGCACCGTGATCCAGACGCTGGTGTCGGCAAAGCGCCCGTCCTGCTGGATGAAGCGCACGACCCGCGGGTAGATCTCGCGGTCGTAGAGGTAGGCATTGGGCAGGCGGCAGCGGCCCGAGCGGTAGCAGCTCGTGCCGCGCTCGGCGCGCCCGTGGGCTTGCTGGCGCGCCTCTTCCGGGCTGTACACCGGGCCGCTGGGCACGGGGCAGTCCGCCATGCCCGCGGTGACCTGGCCAAACGGGTCGTCGAAGGCATTGCCCGGCAGCGGCCCGGCCAGGGCCGGGGTCAGTGCCAGCCAGGCCAGGGCGGTCCACCAGGGTTGCGGCATGACGCGGGCCCTCTTGCTGCGGTCGATGGGCTGCGCCGTCAGTCGGCGGCGTCCACCGGCACGCAATTGCAGAACAGGTTGCGGTCGCCGTAGACGTTGTCCACGCGGCCCACGGGGGCCCAGTACTTGGACTTGCGCAGGCTGGCCACGGGGTAGGCGGCGACCTCGCGCGCGTAGGGGTGCTTCCAGTCGGCGGCGAGCAGGCTCTCGGCGGTGTGCGGGGCGTTCTTCAGGGGGTTGTCGTCCTGCGGCCAGGTGCCGTTCTCGATGTTCCGGATTTCCGCGCGGATGGCAATCATCGCGGCGATGAAGCGGTCAATCTCGGCCAGGTCCTCGCTTTCCGTGGGCTCCACCATGAGCGTGTTGGCCACGGGGAAGCTCAGGGTGGGCGCGTGGAAGCCATAGTCGATCAGGCGCTTGGCCACGTCCTCGGCCATCACGCCGCTGCTGTCCTTGAGCTGGCGCAGGTCCAGGATGCACTCGTGCGCCACGTGGCCGTTGCTGGATGCGTACAGCGTGGGGTAGTGGTCCTTGAGGCGTGCGCTGATGTAGTTGGCGCTGAGGATGGCGGCCTCGGTGGCGGCCGTCAGGCCCTCGGCGCCCATCATGCGGATGTACATCCACGAAATGGGCAGCACGGCGGCGTTGCCCAGGGGCGCGGCGCTCACGGCGCCGGTGCCACCTGCGACACCTGCCGTGGCGTGGCCGGGCAGGTAGGGCACCAGGTCTTGCACCACGCACACCGGGCCCACGCCGGGGCCGCCGCCGCCGTGCGGGATGCAGAAGGTCTTGTGCAGGTTCAGGTGGCTCACGTCGCCGCCGAACTCGCCGGGCGCAGCCACGCCCACCAGGGCGTTCATGTTGGCGCCGTCCACGTACACGCGCCCGCCGTGCTGGTGCACGATCTGGCACAGTTCCTTCACCTGCGTCTCGAACACGCCGTGCGTGCTGGGGTAGGTGATCATCACGCAGGCCAGGTTCTGGCTGTGCTGCTCGCACTTGGCTTGCAGGTCGGCCATGTCCACGTTGCCGCTCTCGTCGCACTTGGTGACGACGACCTGCATGCCCACCATCTGCGCGCTGGCGGGGTTGGTGCCGTGCGCGCTGCTGGGGATGAGGCAGACGGTGCGGTGCCCCTGGCCCTGCGCGGCGTGGTAGGCCTTGATGGCCAGCAGGCCCGCGTATTCGCCATGGCTGCCGGCGTTGGGCTGCAGGCTCACGCCCGCATAGCCCGTGGCCTGGCACAGCCAGGCGCGCAACTGTTCATCGAGCTGGCGGTAGCCGGCCAACTGCTCGGCCGGGGCGAAGGGGTGTACCTGGGCGAACTCGGGCCAGGTGATGGGGATCATCTCGCTGGTGGCGTTGAGCTTCATGGTGCACGAGCCCAGCGGGATCATGCTGCGGTCCAGCGCCAGGTCCTTGTCGGAGAGCTGGCGGATGTAGCGCAGCATGGCCGTCTCGGAGTGGTGCGTGTTGAACACTGGGTGCGTGAGGAAGCTGCTCGTGCGCACCAGGCTGGCGGGGATGAGGCTGGCGGCGCTGGATTCGAGCTGCTCCACGCGGGGCTGTGCGGCGTGCGGGGCAAAGGCCTGCCACAGCAGCGCCAGGTCGGCGCGGGTGGTGGTTTCGTCCAGCGACACGCCCACGCACTGGCCGCGCAGCAGGCGCAGGTTGATGCCGGCGTCCAGCGCGCGCTGCAGCACGGCGCGGGCGGCCTCGGCACTGCCCAGGTCCACGGTGAGGGTGTCGAAGGCGGTAGCGTGCAGCGGCGCCAGGCCCATCTGCCTGAGGCCCGCGGCCAGAATGGCCGTGAGGCGCGCCACGCGCTGGGCAATGCGCGTGAGGCCCTGCGGGCCGTGGTACACGGCGTACATGCTGGCGATGACGGCGGGCAGCACCTGCGCGGTGCAGATGTTGGAGGTGGCTTTCTCGCGGCGGATGTGCTGCTCGCGCGTCTGCAGCGCCAGGCGGTAGGCCGGCTGGCCGTGCACGTCCACGCTCACGCCCACCAGGCGGCCGGGCAGGCTGCGCTTGTAGTCGTCGCGGCAGGCCATGAAGGCGGCGTGCGGGCCGCCCGCACCCATGGGCATGCCAAAGCGCTGCGTGGTGCCCACCACAATGTCGGCGCCCATTTCGCCCGGGGCCTTGAGCAGCGTGAGCGCCAGCAGGTCGGCGGCGAGGATGAAGGCGGCGCCCTTGGCGTGGATGAGGTCGGCGCTCAACTGCCAGTCGGCCAGCCAGCCGCTGGAGCCGGGGTACTGGTTGAGGGCGGCGAAATAGTCGTCCTGCGCGATGGCGGCCATCCATTCGTCGCTGGAGCGGATGATCTTGACGCTGAGGCCCAGCGGCGCGGCGCGCGTCTGGATGACCTCGATGGTCTGCGGGTGGCAGTCGCCGCTGACGATGAACACGTTGCCCTTGGCCTTGACGGAGCGCTTGGCCAGCGTCATGGCCTCGGCGGCGGCGGTGGCCTCGTCGAGCATGGAGGCGTTGGCGATGGGCATGGCCGTGAGCTCGCACACCATGGTCTGGAAGTTGACCAGCGCCTCCATGCGGCCCTGCGAGATCTCGGCCTGGTAGGGCGTGTAGGCGGTGTACCAGGCGGGGTTCTCCAGCACATTGCGCAGAATCACGCCCGGTGTGTGCGTGCCGTAGTAGCCCTGGCCGATGAAGTTCTTGAGCACGCGGTTCTGGCTGGCGATGGCCTTGAGCTCGGCCAGCGCCTGCGCCTCGGTCACGGGGGCGGGCAGGTCCATGCTGCGGCGGCGCGCGATGGAGCGCGGCACGATGGAGTCGATCAGCGCGCGGCGCGAGGCCTCGCCGATGACGCTGAGCATGTGCGCCTCATCAAAGGCGTCGATGCCGATGTGGCGGGGCAGGAATTCGGCCGCGTTTTCCAGCGCGGACAGGGACGGGGCGGCAGGCGCGTTCATGGGGCCAATCTCGGGAAAGCTATGAAAAAAGAAGCTGCTGGCGCCTGTTCTGCAAGGGTTTCAGGTGTATTCAATCCTGAAAGTTCCTTGGAACAAGCGCGAGCAGCTATGGTTTTAAGAGCGGTGCGCTTCAGGCGCTGGCGGCAAAGCTGCCGTAGGCCGTCTCGTCCATCAGGGCGTCGAGCTCGGCCGGGTTGGCCAGCTTGACCTTGAAGAACCAGCCCGCGCCCAGCGGGTCGCTGTTGGCGAGCGAGGGGTCGGCGCGCAGCGCCTCGTTCACTTCCACCACCTCGCCCGTAACGGGCATGTACACGTCGGCCGCGGCCTTGACCGACTCGACCACGCCGGCCACGTCGCCCTGGGCATAGGTCTTGCCCACCTCGGGCAGGTCCACGAAGACCACGTCGCCCAGCGCATCCTGCGCGTGCACGGTGATGCCCACCACGGCCGCGCTGGCGTCGGCGGCGTTGACCCACTCGTGGTCCTTGGAATACTTGATGCTCATAGGAAGGCTCCAGAAAAGAAGAAAGTTTGCGAGAGAGGCCGAAGGCGCACTGTAGCCGCCCCGGCCGTCCTGGGGAACAGGGGCTTTGCCTCAGCCGCGGTGGTAGCGCGGGGGCAGGAAGGGCGTGGCCGCCACCTCCATGGGCACGGGCTTGCCGCGCACCAGGGCGTTGACGCGCGTGCCCACCGCCGCCAGCGCCGGGGGCAGGTAGCCCAGGGCGATGGGCTTGTCCACGCTGGGGCCCAGCAGGCCGCTGGTGACTTCGCCCACGGGCTGGCCGTCGAGGCTGTGCAGGGCCGTGTGCTCGCGCACCGGCACGCGCTCGAGCGCCACCAGGCCCACGCGCTTGCGCTGCAGCAGCGCGGGCTGGTCGATCTGTGCGAGCACCTTGTCCGCCCCCGGAAAGCCGCCGGCGCGCGCGCCGCCCGTGCGGCGCACCTTCTGGATGGCCCAGTTCAGGGCAGCCTCGGGCGGGGTGGTGCTGCTGTCGATGTCATTGCCGTAGAGGCACAGGCCGGCCTCCAGGCGCAAGGAGTTGCGCGCGCCCAGGCCGATGGGCTTGACTTCGGGCTGGGCCAGCAGGGCGCGGGCCAGGGCCTCGGTGTGGGCGCCGGGCACGGAGATCTCGAAGCCGTCCTCGCCGGTATAGCCGCTGCGCGTGATGAACAGGGTGCAGCCGTTCCAGTCGAAGTGTCCGCCGCTCATGAACACCAGTTGCTCCACGCCGGGCAGCAGGCGCGCCAGCGCCGCGGCCGCCTGCGGGCCCTGCAGCGCCAGCAGGCCCTGCTCCGGCAGGGGCAGCACCTGGCAGCGCTTGCCGATGTGCTGCTGGATGTGGGCGATGTCGCCCGCCTTGCAGGCGCCGTTGACGATGACGAACAGCTCGTCCTGCGCCACGCGGAAGAACATCAGGTCGTCGATGATGCCGCCCGCGTCGTTGAGCAGCAGGCCGTAGCGCTGCTTGCCCACGGGCAGGTCGATCACGTCCACGGGCATCAGCGTCTCGAAGGCGGCGGCGGCGTCCGGGCCGACCAGGCGCAACTGGCCCATGTGCGAGACGTCGAACAGCCCGGCCTGGGCGCGCGTGTGCAGGTGCTCGGCCATCAGGCCGGCGGGGTATTGCACGGGCATGGAATAGCCGGCGAAGGGCACCATGCGGGCGCCCAGCTCCAGGTGCAGGGCGTTGAGGGGCGTGGTCAGCAAAGGGGTGGCGGCAGGGGCGGACATGGCGGTTCTCCAGGGCAAATGCGGACCGCGGCCGCCCGCAAAGCGGTGCCTGGCCACGGAATCTGCCCTGCTGTCCTCTTTACCTGAGAGATTCACCCCACGGTGGCGGGGCTTGCTCCTTCGGTGGGCGCCCGGCGGGCGCCTCTCTCCAGCAAGGAAACGCCCGCATCGCTGCGGGCGGGCTGCCAGTCCTTTTGCCTGAGCGTTTGGCAAGCAGCCTGCGCCTTCGGCGGCCCGCAGCGTACGCGCGGACTCTCTCCTGACTGTCGCGCATTCTACCCCCCGCCGCCCGCCATTGCGCTAAGCTGCGAGCCCCTTTTGAACACCAGCAGCACCATGGCAGACACCAGCAGCGACACCCCCGCCGGCGCGCGGGGCCTGGAATTCCCCTGCGGCCCGGCACCGCACACGGGCAGCGCCCGGGAGGTCGCCCCCGGCGTGTGGTGGATACGCATGCCCCTGCCATTCGCGCTCAACCACATCAACCTGTGGGCGCTGCGCGACGGCGACGGCTGGGCGCTGGTGGACACCGGCATCGGCGCGCCCGACACGGTGGCTGCCTGGCAGCAGTTGTTTGCCGCTGCGCTGCCGGGGCCGGTGACGCGCGTGTTCGTCACCCACATGCACCCGGACCACATCGGCATGGCCGGTTGGCTCACGCGCAAGTTCGGCTGCCGCCTGTGGATCAGCCGCCTCGAATACCTGAGCTGCCGCGCCCTGGGCGCCGACACCGGGCGCGAGGCGCCGGACGACGCCATCGCCTTCTACCGCCGTGCCGGCTGGGACGAGGAGGCGCTGGAGACCTACCGCGCGCGCTTCGGCGGCTTCGGAAAGATGGTGTACGCCCTGCCCGACAGCTTCCGGCGCCTGCAGGACGGCGAGGAGATCACGATAGGCGCGCACACCTGGCGCGTGGTGATGGGCAACGGCCATTCGCCCGAACACGCCTGCCTGTACTGCCCGGCGCTGCAGGTGCTGATCTCGGGGGACCAGGTGCTGCCCGGCATCTCGTCCAATGTGTCGGTGTTCCCTGCCGAGCCGGACGCCAACCCGCTGGCCGACTGGCTCGCCTCGCTGGACAAGCTCGAACGCGCAGTGCCTGCCGGCGTGCTGGTGCTGCCCTCGCACAACGAGCCGTTTCGCGGCCTGCACCAGCGCATCGCCGCGCTGCGCAGCAGCCAGCACCAGGCCCTGGAGCGGCTGCGCCAGGCGCTGGCGCAGCCGCGGCGCGCGGTCGATGTGTATGGCGCGCTGTTTGCCCGCCCCATCACCGCCGACCACCAGCTCATGAGCATGGCCACGGGCGAGAGCCTGGCCCACCTCAATTACCTGGTGGCGGGCGGCGAGGCCACGGCCACCCTGGGCGAGGACGGTTGCACCTGGTACCGCATGGCGTGAGCGCGCCTATCGGGCAAACACCAGGTCGCGCAGGAACAGCGAGAGCTGCGGCACGTAGGTGATGACCATCAGGCAGGCCAGGATCACGCCCACGAAAGGCAGCAGGTGGCCCACGATGCGGTCGAGCGAGATGCGCGCGACCGTGCAGGCGGCAAACAGGTTCACGCCGAAGGGCGGGGTGATCATGCCCAGCGCCAGGTTGACCACCATGACCAGGCCGAAGTGCACCGGGTCGATGCCGAAGTGCTGCGCCACCGGCGCCAGGATGGGGCCCAGCACGATGATGGCGGCGCTGGTCTCGATGAACATGCCGATGACGAACAGCGCCAGGTTCACGCCCAGCAGGAAGAGGGCGGGCGTCTGCAGCACCTGCTCCAGCCAGCGGCCGATGGCGTCGGGCACCCCGGCGCGCGTGATGAGAAAGGCGAACAGCCCCGCGTTGGCGATGATGAACATGATCACCGCTGACGACACCGCCGACTTGCGCAGCACGGCCAGCAGGTCCGCGAAGCCGATTTCGCGGTAGATCAGCATGCCCACCACCAGCGCATAGAACACCGCGACGGCCGAGGCCTCGGTGGGCGTGAACACACCGCCATAGATGCCGCCCAGGATGATCACGGGCATGAGCAGCGCCCAGCCCGCCTGCCACAGCGCGCGGCCGAAGGGCATGCGCCCGTCGCCGTCGTTCTTGCCCCAGCCCTTGTATTTGCAGTAGCCCCACACAAACAGCATCAGCGCCCCGCTGATCAGCAGGCCGGGGCCGAAGCCCGCGATGAACAGCTCGCCGATGGAGACCTCGGCGCTCACGCCGTACAGGATCATGGGGATGGAGGGCGGAATGATCACCCCCAGCTCCGCGCTCGTGGCCTGCAGGGCCGCGGCGTAGCTGGTAGGGTAGCCGTGCTTGATGAGCGCCGGGATCAGGATGGCGCCGATGGCGAAGGTGGTGGCCACCGAGGAGCCCGACACCGCGGCAAAAATCATGCAGGTGAGCACGCAGGTCATGGGCAGGCCGCCCTGCACGCCGCCGACGATGCTCTTGGCGAAATCGACCAGGCGGCGCGAGATGCCGCCCGTCTCCATCAGGTTGCCCGCCAGGATGAAGAACGGAATCGCCGCGAGCGGAAACTTGTTGATCGCGCCGAACATCTCCTTCACCGAGAGCAGCATGTTGGCGTTGGCCACCTGGATGCCCAGGATGGAGGCCAGCCCGATGGACACGGCCACCGAGACCGACAGCGCAAAGCACAGCGCCATCGTGAGAATCATCACCGTGCTCATTGCGCCGTCTCCAGCTCCTGGCGGCGCGGGTCGAGCAGGTTGCCGATGATGCCCGGAATGCTGAACACCCCGCCCACGGGAATGGCCAGGTAGGCCCAGAACATGGAGAGCGACTCCAGCCCCGCCATGGTCTGCACGCCGCCGCGCCGCGCGTAGTCCCAACCCCACCAGATCAGCACGCCCATGAGCGCGAGCGAGGCCAGGCAGACCACCCCGTCGAGCACACGGCGCAGCGCCGGCGGGCTCCAGCGGTAGAGCACGTCCACGCTGACCATGGCGCCCTGGCGGAAGGCCACCGGGATGGCGAGGAACACCATCCAGATCAGGCTGAAGCGGATCAGCACCTCCGTCCACTCGGCCGGCTCTTCAAAGACGAAGCGCATCAGGATCTGGAACATGCCCAGGCCGGAGGCCAGCGCCAGCATGGCGCAGGCCCCCGCCAGGGCCAGGCCGGAACTCCAGCGCTCGCAGGTAAGAACAAAGGATTTCATGCGCATCCCACGCTCATCGTTAGCATAAAAAAACGCCCGCAGGGCAAGCTCCACGGGCGGTGGCAGCTACAAAAACCGTAGCTTCACTTGTAGTTGCGGATCTTGTCGAGGTTGGCCTTGCCGAACTCTTTCTCGAACTGCGCATTCACCGGCGCCAGCGCGGCGACGAAGCGGGACTTGTCCAGGTCGTCGATCACCGTCATGCCCTTGGCGCGCAGGTCGGCCACGCCCCTGGCGTCGTCCTCGTCCACCTTGGCGCGGTTGGCCCGGGCGCCTTCCTTGGCGGCCTCCAGAAAGGCCTGCCTGTCGGCCGCCGGGAGCTTGTCGAACACGCCCTTGTTCATCAGGAAGATGCAGGGCGAGTACACATGGCCGGTGAGCGAGAGGTGCTTTTGCACCTGGTCGAACTTGGCCGAGATGATCACCGACAGCGGGTTCTCCTGCCCGTCCACCGTGCCCTGCTGCAGCGCCGTGAACACCTCGGGGAAGGCCATGGGCGTGGTGATGATGCCGAAGCCCTTGTAGGCGGCGATGTGGATGGGGTTCTCCATGGTGCGCATCTTCAGGCCCTTGAGGTCCTCGGGCGCGCGCACGTCGCGCTTGCTGTTCGTCATGTGGCGGAAGCCGTTTTCCGCCCAGGCCAGGGCCTTGATGCCCTTGCTGTCGAACTTGGTCATCAGGTCCTGGCCGATGGGGCCATCGAGCACGGCCCGTGCATGCGCCTTGTCGCGGAACAGGAAGGGGATGTCGATGATCTTGGTCTCGGGGACGAAGTTGGGAATGGGGCCGGAGGAGGTGAACACCAGTTCCTGCGTGCCCAGTTGCACGGCCTCGATGGCCTCGCGCTCGCCGCCCAGGGCGCCGTTGTAGAAGGTTTGGATGCGGTAACGCCCGCCGGTGCGCTTCTCGACCTCCTTGGCAAAGACGTCGATGGCCACGCCCTGGTGCGAGGCCTGCGCCGTGGCGATGCTGATGCGCATGGTGGTTTGCGCCGAAGCGGCAAAGGACATGCCCAGCGCGAGCCCCAGGCCCAGGGCGAGTTTGGTCAGATGCATGGTGTCTCCTGCAATGTTGCGAATGCGGACGGGCCATTATGGAGACGCCGCCGCGCGCGCTGCATCCGGGTTTTGCCGGGCAAAGAGGAGAATTTCATGAATATTTTGAACGGGGGGCGTGAAATACCGTGGCCACCGTCCTGGCCAATCCCCCACCCAGCGGTAACCGGGTGGGGGCTTGCCCATGCCGCGCGCTCCGGTAAGAGCGCCTTGTGGGGAGAAGTATGGCCCGCGTGCCACAGATGAATTTGCTGAACTTCTTTTGAAATTCGATCTTTGCAGAAAACTTTTCTGCAAAAAATAGAATTCATGAATAATCCCGCCCATGGACCTCCTTGACAGAAAAATCCTCTCCGTCCTGCAGGCCAACGCCCGCGCCAGCCTGCAGGAGATCGGCGCGGCCGTGGGCCTGAGCCCCTCGCCTTGCTGGGGCCGCATCAAGAAGATGGAGGAGGCCGGCGTCATCGAGGGCTACACCGTGCGCCTGAACCCCCTGTCCCTGGGCCTGGGCGATACCGTGCTGGTCATGGTCACGCTCGACAGCCATTCCGACAACACGCTGGAGAAGTTCGGCGAAGTGCTGGCCACCATCCCCGAGGTGGTGGAGGCCCACCTCGTCTCGGGCGACTACGACTACCTGCTGCGCGTGGTCGTCAAGGACACGCGCGACTACGAGCGCCTGCTGCGCGAGAAGCTCTACAAGATCAAGGGCATACGCCACAGCCGCTCGAGCTTCGTGCTGCGCACGCTCAAGAAGGCCGACCTGCCGCTGCTGCCCGGCGGCTGATGCCGCTCTGGGGCACACTGGGCGGCGCCAACGCCCCTGCGCCGCACGACAATCCCCCGGTGATCCACAAGACCTCGCTCCTGCCCTTTCTCGCCTGGCCGCGCCCGGACCGTGCGCTGCTGCGCGGCGAAGCCCTGGCCGGGCTGACCGTGGGCCTCATGGTCATACCGCAGGGCGTCGCCTACGCGGCGCTGGCCGGCATGCCGCTGGTCACGGGCATTTACGCCTCCATGCTGCCCGCGCTGGTGGCCGTGCTGTTCAGCGCGTCCGTGCGCCTGTCGGTCGGGCCCACGGCGCTCAGTTGCCTGCTCATCGCCTCGGGCCTGGGCCCGCTGGCCCAGCCCGGCTCGCCGCAGTGGATTGCGCTGGCCGTGTGGCTGGCCCTGCTGTCCGGCCTGCTGCAGGTCGCCCTGGGCTTCATGCGCTTCGGCTGGCTGCTCAACCTGGTCAACACGCCGGTGCTCATGGGGTTCACGCAGGCCGCGGCCCTGCTCATCATCGGCTCGCAGCTCAAGGGCCTGCTCGGCGTGGACACCTCCTGGCAGGGCTGGTGGGCGGCACCGCAGATCCACGGCCCGTCACTGGCGTTCGGGCTCGGCAGCCTGGTGCTGCTGTACCTGGCGCAGCGCTGGCGGCCCGCGTTTCCCTCGGTGCTGCTCGTTGTGCTGGGCAGTGCCGGCCTGGCATGGGCCACGGGCTATGAGGCGGGTGGCGGTCGGGTCGTGGGCCCCGTGCCCGCGGGCCTGCCGGCCCTGTACTGGCCACACTGGCCCGGGCTGGAAACCCTGGGCCAGTTGGTGCTGCCCACGTTGGTGCTCACCCTGGTGAGCTTTTTGGAGACCGCCTCCAGCGCCAAGGTGGACAGCGAGGCCCAGGGCCGCCGCTGGGACCAGAACCAGGACCTGATCGGCCAGGGCCTGGGCAAGATCACCGCGGGCCTCAGCGGCGCCTTTCCCACCAGTTCCTCGTTCTCGCGCTCGGCGCTCAATCTGTATGCCGGCGCGCAGACGGGCTGGGCCACCGTCTTCTCCGTGGCGGTCGTGTTCCTGGCGCTGCTCGTCTTCACGCCGGTGCTGCGTCACGTGCCCCAGCCGGTGCTGGCGGCCATCGTGCTGGTGGCGGTCGTGGGCCTGGTCAGGCCGCGCGGCTTCGTGCGCCTGTGGCGCATCGCACGCGTGGAGGCGGTCACCGCGTTCGCCACCTTCGCCATCACGCTGCTCGCCGCGCCCCAGTTGTACTGGGGAGTGCTGGCCGGCGTGCTCATGGCGCTGAGCCATTTCCTGTACCAGCGCCTGCACCCGCGCATCATCGAGGTCGGCCTGCACCCGGACGGCAGCCTGCGCGACCGCCATCTCTGGCACCTGGACGCCCTGGCGCCCGACACCTACGCCCTGCGCATGGACGCCGCCCTGGACTTCGCCGCAGCCGCGGCCTTCGAGCGCGCCATCCTGGAGCACCTGGCCCAGGCGCCGCAGACGCGCCACGTGTGCCTGTTCGCCCAGCCCATCAACCGCATCGACGCGACGGGGGTGGATGCCTTCCTCAAGGTCTGCGCCCATGTGCGCGCCCACGGCATCACGCTGCACCTCAGCGGCCTGAAGCTGCCCGTGGAAACCACCCTGCGCCGGGCCGGCTGGCCGGGAGCCGGGCCGGGCCTGCACCTGTACCGCACGGAAGCCGACACCCTGGCAGCGCTGGCGCGCCTGCACCCCGAGCCGGGAGACATGCCGGCGGCAATGATTTGAGGCCCGCAGCCTGCGCTGCCGGCGGGCGAGGGGCCTTGACTGCCGGTTTCTTCAGCGGGAACCTTGGACCCGGCAAGACCCGGCCCTGCAGCGCAGGGATCGCTGGACGCCATCGCCAACGCACGGCACCACAGGGAGACGCTGGCTCCCGAAGCGCTCCAGCGCTTATCTGGCAAGCGCGAGAAGCTATTGAATCAATAGCAAAACTGCCGGGTCGCCATCCGTACTGAACAAAACCACAAGCACTAGCCACCCGTGATAGCCATCAACCAAGAAGCCCGCCATGGACACCGCACGCCTTTTCCAATCCGGCCACAGCCAAGCCGAGCGGTTGCCCAAGGAATACCGCTTTACCGGCACTGAAGTCGTGGTGAAGCATTTCGGCAACGGCGTGCTGCTGCTGCCCGCAGACGACCCCTGGCAAACGCTGCAAGCGGGGCTGGCTGCATTTGAGCCCGGCTTCATGCTCACGCGCTTGCAGCAATACCGCATGGGCGATGTGGGACTGTGCAGCGTGGTGGCCGCCGAGCTGGCATGTGGCGTGGCCAAAAGCGGCTCGGCGCGCAACCGCCCCATGATTGCCGCCCATGCCCTGCGCCAGGGGGCCCTGCTGGTCACCAACAACATCCGCGAATTTGCCAAGGTGCCCGGCCTGCCGTTGGACAACTGGGCCGCCGCCACCTGATTCTTTAGGCAACGTCTTCGACAACCTGCAGGAGGTGCGTGACATGACGGCCGACGGGCTGCACCGCCATAACCACCATCGACCCCATGAGGCCCTCGGCCGTATCCCGCCAGTCGAATACCGTGTCAAACTGTTCTCCAACCTCTACTTCTGACTGGCTCAGGAAATCGAGGGGACTTCAAGTTGAAGTAACGTTCGGCTGACTACCGACAGGTATCAGCTCAATGCGGGAAGCGACCTTCTCCGGTCCGCTTGATCATCTCGGTCGCCTTCCGGTAGTACCGCAATCCACCGAACTTAAGCCCGGCATGTTAAAATTACGTCCGCAAGTGCTTGATTTAATTAAATATTCTTCAAATTTCTCTTGACAAGGCATACCACCATGGCAAGAAAAATACGGGTTAACCCTAGGCACTCTACTCTCCCAACTCACTGAGCGAATCGTCTCGCCCGAATTTGCCGCCGATGCGCGGCACCCCGAGTTCCCCCAAGCCTTCACGCGCCAGCGCAAGCTCTCGCTGCCCCGTCTCATTGGGGCCTTGCTGTCCATGCGCGGACAGTCACAGCAGGCCATGCTCGATTCCTTCTTTGGCAGCCTGGCCGATGATGGTCAATGGCGTGCCGGCGTCTCTGATCGTGGCTTTGCCAAGGCGCGCGATCGTCTGGATACAGGCTGCCTGTCTCGCCTCAATACGTTTGTGGTGGACCGCGCCGAGGCGCTGGGCCTGATTGCCCGCTGGCAGGGGCTGCGCGTGGTGGCGGCCGATGCATCGGTGTTGATGCCTGCTGTGCGGCCCTGCTTTACGCTGCGTCGCGCAGCCGATGCCGATCAGCGTCTGTTCTCCCTGTTTCTGCCCGGGGCAGAACTGACGCTGCACGCCAGCGTGCATGGTGCCGATGTATCGGAGCGCCAGATGCTGTTTGAGGCGTTGCAGTGTCTGGGGCCCGATGATGTCCTGGTGCTGGACCGGGGCTATCCCGCAGCCTGGCTGGTGGCGCATCTGGCAGAGCGGGGGATTCGCTTTTGCATGCGCTGCGACAAGGCCAATGGCTGGTCTGCGATGCGCTCGTTTGTGCGTAGCGGGCAATGGGATGCGGTGGTCACGCTCAACAAGCCTGGGCGCCAGGATGCGCTGGACTATGAGTGTTCCGGCAAGGCTCCCCAGGTGCGCCTGGTGCGTCAGATCGCCCCCAATGGGCAGGTGCGGGTGCTGGCGACGAATCTCGATGCCCAGGCTTTCCCTTGCGAGGTGTTCGCCGATCTGTATCACCAGCGCTGGCGCATCGAGGAGGCCTTCAAGCGGCTCAAGCACCGGGCCAAGCTCGAGAGTGTTTGCGGCCTCACCCAGCATGCGCTGCTCATCGAAGTGGCGGCCAAGGTGCTGGCTGACAACCTGGCCTCTCTGGTGTGCCAGGCAGCCAGTGAAGAGGCGGATCTGCCGGGGCGCCAGCGTGTGTGTAACCGGGCCTATGCCGCGCCTCTGTTGCAGCGGTTGCTGCCACGCATGGTGCTGGGCCTGGGTTGCATCCTGGCGCTGCTGGACAAGGCGCTCGATCTGCTCGGTGGCAACACGCATCGACGCGTTCCGGGGCGCTCTCGTCCTCGTCCAGCCAATCGTGTCAAACCGCATCCGCATATGGCTTACAAGGGGTGAGTGTTAAGTTCGGTGGATTGAGCCGCAGGTGGGGTCCAGGACCAGGTCGCCGGGGTCGGTGGTCATGAGGATGCACCGCTCAACAATTCTCTGGTTAGTTTGGACCACGTAGATTAAGTCTCGCTCACCGTGAAAGTTCCATATGTTCGGCAGAGGTGCTCGACCATGATCATCGAGATAGACAATCCCACGTACTGTTTTCTTCGCGCCACGCAAACGATTGCAGCGCACTAATCTTTGCATTCCTATCTCCGGGTCAAGCGTCCAGTGGCGATTAGCACCCGGCTGAAATTCCGCACCCCACGCCTTAAACAATCCACTACGAGTTTCACTTTCATCTTGACTAACCATGGGGTAGTCATCATTTAAAAATCTTATACCTGACTGCGCAAGCTCATCATCATTACAATCAGAAAGAGGTTTCGAGTTCCCGGACGGAAATATCACACCGGCAAATCTATTTTTTTCGTCCTCGATACTTTTCGCTTCTGTAAGTCGCCGTATTTTTACTTTTGATTTATTTTTTGCATACCAAATGACATAATCATTTACCGCATCTGTTACAGAGGTGGATGATTTTTTCTTAACAATAATAGTAACGAGAGAATTTTCGACTCCAAAAACCTCCTCTACAACGGAGCGGGCAAGATGAACATTCTCGTCATTAATTTGCACAAAGATACTGCCCGTTTCGTTCAGCAGTTCTTTTGCCAGCAATAAGCGATCACGCAGATAAGTTAAATATGAGTGAATTCCGAGTTCCCACGTATCGCGGAAGGCCTTGATCATTTCGGGCTCGTGGGTCAAATCGGCATCTTTTCGATCATCCACTTTCCGATTGCCCACAAAGGGCTGGAAGTTGCTGCCGTACTTGATGCCGTACGGCGGGTCGATGTAGATCATCTGCACCTGCCCGGCCATGCCTTCCTTCTGCAGCAGGCTGTTCATCACCAGCAGGCTGTCGCCAGCGACCAGCCGGTTGGCCCAGCCCCGGTCGTGCTTGTAGAAGTCCAGCGCCGAGCGCAGGGGCACGCTTTCAAACGGGGCTTCAAACAGGCCGGGCTGGAAGAAATTTGGGTGTTTTTGACCTCTAGCGCCCGCCCCACTTGCGCCAGACGCTACTGATTTGCTAGCGTTTTGGCGCTTGCCCACGCTGCTCAGGATGCTCATGGCGTCGATGCGCTCATGCACATGCAGGCTCACGGTGTCCACTTCAAAGGCGGTGCGCTCGGCCTTGCCCGTCCATTGCAAATAGGGCGCGCCCATGCGCTGCAGGGTTTGCAGGGCGTGGCGCATGGCGGCGGGGTCGTTGCCCGCCAGGGCATCGGCAATCAGCGCGTCGGCTTGGGCGCGGGCGGTGTCGAACTGCAGGGCCGGGTCCAGGTGGGGGTCGTAGGCCCAGCGGGTTTTGGGCTGCTCGGGGTCGCTTTCGGCGTTAACGAGGCCGACTTCGGGGTTGTTCTTGCGCCGGTCGGGGTGACGGTAGGCCAGCACCTGGGCGCCGCCCGTGTTGGGCTGGTTGGGGGCAGGTTTGGCTTTGGCTATTTTGGGTGGCTTGGCGGCTGACGCCGAGGCCGGGGCTGCGGGGGTGTCCAGGGCGAAGTTCGGCCGCTGCGCGCCGGTGGCACGGGCGGTAGAACCGCCACGCCCTTTGCCTTTGACGGCCAGGCCCGCCGCCACCAGCGCTTCACGCGCCATTTTGAAGTCGTCTTCCGTGACGGGCGACTGGTGCCCTGCGGCTTGGGCTGCGGCCAGAAACTGCTCCAGCAGCGTGATGTTGCCCACGGTAGTGTGGTCTGCTGGCAGCAGATTTAGCAGCAGCGTTTGCAGCTGTTGCCGTTGTTCGTTGGACATTTGCCCCACCCCCCTCTGGTCTCGATAAGGGGGGATTTATAGCAGGGCAAGCCCCTGTATCGAACCACTACCCACAAGGTCGTGGCCTTTGTACCTGGGATATGCCTGTATTGCTCTGGCCTGCCCGGAGGGACTCGAACCCCCGACCTATAGCTTAGAAGGCTATTGCTCTATCCAGTTGAGCTACGGGCAGGTGTGGCGGCGCCAAGGCTGCGCATCATAACCGTGCGCGGCACCGGATCGGGCCGCGCGCGGTCTTATTCGAGCTCCTCGAACACCAGGCTGGGGGAGGCCATCACGCGCAGGATGTCTTCGGGGCGCGTGACCAGCCCTGCGCCCAGGAAGCCAAATGGCGTGTCCGCCTCCAGCGCGGCCACAGCGACGGGCGCCAGGGCCTGGTTCAAGGGCAGGTAGTAGCTGCCCGCGGGCACGTCGATGGCGGCGCGCTGCGGGCGCGTTGCGGCATCGTGGGGACTGCTGTCGGCCAGCACGGCACCGGCCTCGGCCACGCGCAGCACCTGCAGGCCATGCAGGCGCAGGCGCTCCACGGCCGGCTGGGCGGCGGCGGCCAGCCAGTAGCCGCAGGGGCGCGCCAACTGGCGCACCGGGCGCCACTGCAGGGAGCTGTCCCAGTTCACGCGCTGCACCATGTCCTCGCCGGTTTCGGGGTTCAGCAGGGTCAGGTCGCGGGTTTCCGGGGTCTGGGCGGCTTGCACGACGATTTTGCCCTGGCAGGCCTGGGCGCGGGTTTCGCGTTCGACAAAGGAGCGCACCTGCTCGAGCCGTGCAGCGCGTTCGGCCGTGCTGCGCAGAGCACTGGCGATGGCGTTGACCTGGGTGTGCACGCGGCGCTGGATGTGCACGCGCCCCAGGCCCTCGCCACGGCTGGCCACGCTCAGGCCCACGGCGTTCTTGAGGCCCTGCAGATTGCGCAGGCTGTCGGGGTCCACCCCGTCCATGGCCATGCGGCGCTCGCCCGGACGGCCCGCGGGGTGGTGGGCCCACTCCACGCTCAGGCCCAGCTTCTGCAGATCCTGCTCCATGGGCTGGTGGAACCATTCGCGCGCGGCCTTGGTGATGAATTCATGCACATTGCCCGCGGTGGCGTAGAGCAGGTGCGCGTCGTGGCGCTCCAGGCCGCCAAACTCGGTCAGCACGGCGCCTGCGGCGGGGTATTCGCCGCTTTCGAGCACCACCGCCGGGCGGTAGTCGCGCACCAGCCGGGCCAGCGCGCGCGCCTCGGGCGTCTGCAGCAGGAGGTGGTCGTGCGCCATGTCGGTGCCGTCGCGCGTGGTCCGGGTGTCCACCTCGGCGCCATCGGGGTTGGCGCGCGGTACCACGATGACGTTGATGCGCTCGAGCAGCGGTGCCAGCAGGCCTTGCGCCAGCTCCTGGGCCACGACGAGCAGGGCCTCGCTGGCGGCGGGCGCGTTGCCGTGCTGCTGGCCGACCAGGAGCACCGTGGGGCGCTTGCTGTCGGCCAGGGCCTGCGGTTGGGTGCCTTGCGCCTGTGTCAGCACCAGGGCGTGAATGGGCGCGCCGCGCTGCGAGGGCCCCAGCGCCAGCAGTTCGGCCTGGGTTTGCCGGGGGGCCGGCTGTTGGGCCAGGCGCTCCAGCCACTGGCCGATTTCCGCATTGGTGGTGAAGGCACGCCGTTCGGCCTGCAGGCCCGGCGTGTGGTACAGGATGGCCGGATCGGGAAAGCGCGCCGCCACCGCGGGACCAAAGGGCAACTCGGGCAGGGTGCCCGCTTGCGGGGCCAGGCGCCCTATGGGAGCAGTGCGCGCGGCCTCGGGCGCGCGCGCCAGCGGTGCGGGCACCACCGTGCCGGGCTGCGCGGGCAGCGTCGCGCGGCCCGGCGGCGGGATGGTGCGCACGGGCGGTGGGCTGCCCGGCGCCCCGCGGTCCGGCCAGGGGGGCAGCGGTGTGCTGCCGCACGCGGTCAATAGCAGGCTGCCCAGCACGGCGGGCAGCGCGGCGCGCGCCAGGAATGCCCCGCGCGCTGGTGCGCGGACACGGGCACGGGGTGTGAGAGCGGAGGAGGGCATGGTGATGCGGTGGGTCGGTGGGGCCACGGGCTGCGCAGCGCACAGGCCAAAGTGGGCGGGATATTACCTTGGAGAGCGCTCTGCATGCAGGCGCGCGGCAGCGAGCATGCACGTTGTTGCGCTGTAGCCGTACCCCTGCCGCCGCCCGGGTTTTACCTGGATGGCTATGAGATTCACGGGTTCGCCGTTAGGATAGTAATAAGTTACTATCTTTTGGTGTGGAGTGAGCATGAGCGAGGCAACACGTTATCTGTCGGCCGACGAACGGCGAGCGGTCACCGTGGAGGCGGTGGTCGCATTGGCCGCGCAGCAGAACCCGAGCGACATCACCACCAGCGCAATTGCGCAGCACATGGGGGTGACACAGGGCGCGCTGTTTCGCCACTTTCCGAGCAAGGAGGCCATCCTGGAGGCCGTGATGCACTGGGTGAGCGAGCGCCTTCTGGCGCGCGTGGACCGCGCCGCCGAGGCCGCTGCCACGCCCCTGCAGGCCCTGGAAGCAGTGTTCATGGCGCACATCGGCTTCGTGGCGGACCACCCCGGCGTGCCCCGCATGCTGTTTGGCGAACTGCAGCGCCCCGGCGAGACCCTGCCCAAGAAGATGGTGCAGACGCTGCTGCAGCGCTACGGAACGCGCTTGCACGGCCTGCTGGAGGACGGCAAGGCGCGCGGAGACTTGCGCGCCGACCTCGACGCGGATGCCGCCGCGGTGCTGTTCATCGGCAGCATCCAGGGCCTGGTCATGCAGTCCCTGCTGGCGGGCGGCGTGGAGCGCATGCGCAGCGACGCGCCCCGGGTGTTTTCCATTTATTGCCGCGGCATCAGGAGCCTGCCATGAAATTTCCCCGAATGCAGCGCCGCACGCTGGCGCTGGTGGCCGTCATCGTTCCCTTGCTCATTCTGTTCGTCTACGTGGCGCTGCGCTCCGGGCCGCTGGCGCCGGTGGCCGTGACCGTGGCACCGGTGCAGGCACGTGCCGTGGCACCGGCGCTGCCAGGCATAGGCACGGTGCAGGCGCGCTATACCTATCGCATCGGACCGACCTTCGCAGGGCGCGTCAAGCGCCTGGACGTGCATGTGGGCGACGCCGTGCGGGCCGGGCAGGTACTGGGCGAGATCGACCCGGTGGACCTGGACGAGCGCATGCTGGCGCAGCAATCCGCCATCCAGAGCGCCGAGGCAGCGCTGCGCCAGGCCCAGGCGCGCCAGGGCTTTGCCCAGGTGCAGGCGAGCCGGTACGAGCAGCTCCTGGCCGTGCGCGGCACCAGCGAGGAAACCCTGACCACCAAGCGCCAGGAGCTGGCCCTGGCCGAGGCAGCCCTGGGCGCCGCGCGCGAGGATGTGGCGCGCCTGCGCGCCGAGGCCCGGGCGCTGCAGGCCCAGCGCGGCAATTTCCGGCTTGTGGCACCGGTGGCCGGCCTGGTGGCGGCGCGCGATGCCGAACCGGGCTCCACCGTGGTGGCGGGGCAGGCCGTGGTCGAGGTCATAGACCCGGGCAGCCTGTGGGTCGATGCGCGCTTTGACCAGATCAGCGCCCAGGGGCTGGCCGCCGGGCTGCCGGCACAGGTCGTGCTGCGGTCACGGCGTGGCGAGCCCCTGGCCGGGCGCGTGCTGCGCGTGGAGCCACGGGCCGATGCCGTGACCGAGGAAACCCTGGCCAAGATCGTTTTCGACACGCCCCCGGCACCGCTGCCGCCGCTCGGCGAGCTGGCCGAAATCACGGTGCAGTTGCCGCAGTTGCCCAAGGCCCCGACGATTTCCAATGCCGCCATCCGTACACAGGAAGGGGTGCGCGGTGTCTGGAAGCTCGATGATGGCGGGCTGGCCTTCACCCCTGTCGTACTGGGCCGTTCCGACCTCGATGGCCTGGTGCAGGTGGCCAGCGGCCTGGCCGAGGGGGACAGGGTGGTGGTCTACAGCGAGAAGGCGCTCACGGCCCAGAGCCGCATCCATGTGGTCGAGCACCTGGCCGGGAGGAGGGCGCCATGATCAGCCTGGCCGGGCGCGACATCCTGCATGCCTGGGGCAAGTTCATCTTCACGGGCATAGGTCTGGGGCTGCTCATTGGCGTGACGCTGACCATGGCCGGTGTCTACCGCGGCATGGTGGACGACGGCCGCGTGCTGCTGGACAACAGCGGCGCCGACCTGTGGGTGGTGCAAAAGGACACGCTGGGCCCATACGCCGAGTCGTCCAGCATTCCCGACGACGTCTGGCGCAGCCTGCGCACCATGCCCGGCGTGGAGCAGGCGGCCAATGTCACCTACCTGACCATGCAGGTCGGCCAGGGCGGGCGCGACGTGCGCGCCATGGTGGTGGGCGTCGCGGCGGGCGAGCCGGGCCTTCCCGGCTGGCCGCCCTACCTGGTGGCCGGGCGCCAGATCACGCGCGGGCATTACGAGGCCGTGGCCGATGCGGCTTCCGGCTTTGCGCTGGGCGATGTGCTGAGCATCCGCCGCAACCACTACACGGTGGTGGGGCTCACGCGCCGCATGGTGTCCTCCAGCGGCGATCCCATGGTGTTCATTCCGCTCAAGGACGCGCAGGAGGCGCAGTTCCTCAAGGACAACGACGCCATTCTCATGCAGCGCCGGCGCACCGAGGCCAACCCGGCGTTCAACCGCCCGGGCGTGCCGGGCCTGCTCGACGCGGTCATCGCCGCGCAAACGAGCAACCGCTCCGTCAACGCTGTGCTGGTGCGCCTGCGGCCCGGTGCCACGCCCCAGGAGGTGGCCGAGCCCATACGCCGCTGGAAGCGGCTCACGGTCTACGACCGCAGCCAGATGGAGGGCATCCTGGTGGGCAAGCTCATCGCCACCTCGGCGCGCCAGATCGGCATGTTCCTGGCCATTCTGGCCGTGGTCAGCGCGGCCATCGTGGCCTTCATCATCTACACGCTGACCATGGACAAGATTCGCGAAATCGCCGTGCTCAAGCTCATTGGCACCCGCAACCGCACCATCGCCGGGATGATCCTGCAGCAGGCCCTGGTGCTGGGCCTGATCGGTTTCGTGGTGGGCAAGATCAGCGCCACGTTTGCCGCGCCCATCTTTCCCAAGTACGTGCTGCTGGTGCCGCAGGACACCCTCGCGGGCTTTCTGGCCGTGCAGGCCATTTGCGTGCTCGCCAGCATCGTCGCCATCCGCATGGCGCTGCGCGTCGATCCGGCCGAAGCCATAGGGGGCTGACATGCAAGGCAAGGGCATACGCATCGAAGGCCTGTCCAAGCGTTATGGCGAGGGCGATACCGCCGTGCTGGCCTTGAAGGACGTGAACATGCACGTGGCGCCGGGCGAGGTGGTAGGCCTGATCGGGCCGTCGGGCTCGGGCAAGAGCACCCTGCTCAAGTGCCTGGGCGCGGTGATCGACCCCACGGCCGGCCGCATGGTGCTGGGCGACGAGGTGATCTACGACCAGGGCTGGAAGGTGCGCGATCTGCGCGCGCTGCGCCGCGACAAGATCGGCTTTGTCTTCCAGGCGCCGTACCTGATCCCCTTCCTCGACGTGACCGACAACGTCGCCCTGCTGCCCATGCTCGCCGGCGTGCCCAACGCCCCGGCGCGCGAGCGCGCGCTGGAGCTGCTCACGGCGCTGGACGTGCAGCACCGCGCCCAGGCCATGCCCGCGCGCCTGTCCGGCGGCGAGCAGCAGCGCGTGGCCATCGCGCGCGGCCTGGTCAACCGCCCGCCCGTGATCCTGGCCGACGAGCCCACGGCGCCGCTCGACTCCGAGCGTGCCATGGCCGTGATACGCATCCTCGACGACATGGCCCGGCGCTACGAGACGGCCATCATCGTCGTCACGCACGACGAAAAAATCATCCCCACCTTCAAGCGCATCTACCACATCCGTGACGGCGTGACCCACGAGGAAGCGGGGGAAGGGCGCGGTTTCGCATGAGCAGGCGCGTGTGCCCGCACTCCAGGAGATCCACGATGCAGCAGCAGCTTGCCATTTCGTTCTTGCATGGGCGCCGGGCCCTGGTGCTGGCCCTGGCGGCCGCGCTGGGCGGCTGCGCCGCCGGCCCGGACTACCAGCGGCCGGCAGCCCCGGCCGTGCCGGGCTATACGGCCACGCCGCTGCCGCAGCACACGGCCGCAGCCCAGGGTCTGCTGGGCGAAGCACAGCACTGGCAGATGGGCGCTGCGGTGCCGCTGCAGTGGTGGCGCGCGCTGGGCGCGCCGCGGCTCGACGCCTGGATCGCACAGGCATTGGAGGCCAGTCCCACGCTCGCGTCGGCCCAGGCCGCATTGCGCCAGGCGCAGGAGCTGCAGGCGGCGCAGGCCGCGTCCACGCGCTACCCGCAGGTCGATGCGGGGCTGGGCGCGCAGCGCCAGCGTCAGAACGGCAGCGCACTGGCACCGGCGGGTGGTGCGGCACCGCTTGCCGATGTGTACAGCGCCAGCCTCGGGGTGCGTTACCGCTTCGACCTCGCCGGCGGCGACCAGCAGGCGCGCCTGGCATGGGCGGCACGCACGGACTACCGCCGCCACCAGCTCCACGCCGCGCGCCTGGCGCTGGCCGCAAATCTCACCGGCGCAGCCCTTGCACGCGCCCGCCAGGCCGACCAATGGGCGGCCATGCAGGCCTTGCTGCAGGCGCAGGACGAACAACTGGCCCTGGCACACCAGCGCCTGCGCCTGGGCAGTGCCGGGCAGGACGAACTGCTTGCGCTGCAGGCCCAGGCCGAGCGGACCCGTTCGGACCTGGCCCTGCTGCGCAAGCAGGTGCAGCACAGCGAACACCTGCTGGCCGTGCTGGCCGGGCAGGCGCCCGGCACTGCCGCGGTGCCGGATTTTTCGCTCGCCGAGTTCCGGCTGCCCGTGGAGCTGCCCGTGCGCGTACCCTCCGAACTGGTGCGCCACCGGCCCGACATCCTTGCCGCCGAGGCCTTGCTGCAGGCGGCGACAGCCGACTACGGCGTGGCCGCTGCCCGGCTGTACCCGCAGATCCAGCTCAGCGCGAGCCTGGGGTCGCAGGCCTTGACCACGGGCGCCTTGTTCGGTGGCGGCTCAGCCGTCTGGGGGATGCTGGCGCAGTTGACGCAGCCCTTGTTCAACCCGGCCCTGCCGGCCGAAAAACGGGCAGCCCTGGCGGCCCTGGACGCAGCGGCGGCCAGCTACCAGGCCGTGGTGCTCGACGCGCTGCGCGAGGTCGCCGATGCATTGGGCGCCCTGGAACACGACGCCCAGGCGCAGGCGGCGCTGGCGGCCAGCGATGCCGCCGCGCAGGCGGTGCTGCAGTCCATGGAACGGCAATATGCCCTGGGGGCGGCAGGCTATGTGCAGTTGCTGCTGGCGCGCCAGCAGGCACAGCAAAGCCGCCTGGGCCTCATCGGCGCGCAGGCGCAGCGCCTGGCCGACTCCGCGGCGCTGTACCAGGCCATGGGCGGCGGCGACGCGCCCCCGGAGATGGTGGTATCCCGGGCCGACCCCTGAAGGCCCGGAAAGAGGTGTCAGCGGCCGCGCGGGCCGCCGCGCATGCCACCGCCGCCCCGGCGGCCGCGGTCGGCCATGCTGTCGATGCTGGTGCGCATGGGATCGGGCTCTGCCGCGCGGCCGGAATTGCGGCGCACATGCAGGCCCAGGCCACTGTGTGTGCCCAGGTGGGCGTCGGGGTGGGGGGGCTGGTCTTCGTAGCGCTGCGATCCGCCCTCGCCGCCACGGCTGCGGCCCGGGGCCGGACGGTTGCGCGCGGCATTGGCCGGACCCTGGCCCTGGCCCTGGCGCTGTGCCGGGCCCTTGCCGTGGGAGGCCGGTTGCGAGCCGCCTTGGCCCGGCTTCTTGCGCTGGCCCTGCGGGGCGGCTGCGCCCTTGCCGGAAGCACCCGAGCCGGTCTTGTTGGCGCGGATGCGATCCATCATTTCGCTGCGCGCAGCCTTGGCAGCCGCCTGCATCACCTCGCGGCTGGGTGGTTTGCCCGCACCGCCCCACAGCGTCTGGCGGCCCATGGCGATGGGCTCGGCCTGCTCGCCCTCGTCAGGGCCAAAGCCTTCCAGGATCTGGACGGGGATCTCCTGCTTGGTGAAGCGCTCGATCTCCATCATGAAACCTTCTTCGTCCATGCAGACCAGGCTCACGGCCTGGCCCTCGCGCCCGGCGCGGCCCGTGCGGCCGATGCGGTGCACGTAGTCTTCGGGCACGTTGGGGATCTCGTAGTTGACCACGTGCGGCAGGTCGTCGATGTCGATGCCGCGTGCTGCAATATCCGTAGCGACCAGCGCACGGATCTGGCCGGTCTTGAAGCCTTCGAGCGCCTGGGTGCGGGCGCTCTGGCTCTTGTTGCCGTGCAGCGCCATGGCCGTCACACCGTTTTTCTGCAGGAAGTCCGCCACGTTGTTGGCGCCGAATTTGGTGCGCGTGAACACCAGCACCTGGCTCCAGTCGTTCTGCTGGATGATGTGCAGCAGCACCTGCTTCTTCTTCGCGCGGCCCACAGGATGGATGACCTGGCTGATGCGCTGCACCGTGGTGTTGCGCGGCGTGACCTGGATACTCTGCGGGTTGCGCAGCAGGGTGTTGGCCAGCTCGCGGATTTCGTCGCTGAAGGTGGCCGAGAACAGCAGGCTCTGCTTCTCGCGCGGGACCAGGGCAAGAATCTTCTTCACATCATGGATGAAGCCCATGTCCAGCATGCGGTCGGCCTCATCGAGCACCAGCACCTCGACGGTGGACAGGTCCAGGTGCCCCTGCTGCTGCAGGTCCAGCAGGCGGCCCGGCGTGGCCACGAGAAAATCGACGCCGCGCTGGATGCGCTCGATCTGCGGGTTCATGCCCACGCCGCCGAAGATCACGGTGGAGTCCAGATCGAGGTACTTGCCGTAGGTGCGGATGGATTCCTCGACCTGGGCCGCCAGCTCGCGCGTGGGGGTCAGGATCAGGGCGCGCAGGCCCTTGCCGCCGCGCTTGCTCCGCGGCGCGGGCTGCAGCGAAAGGCGGTGCAGCAGCGGCAACGTGAACGCCGCCGTCTTGCCGGTGCCGGTCTGTGCGCCGGCCAGCAGATCCTGGCCCTGCAGCACGGCGGGGATGGCTTGCGCCTGGATCGGGGTGGGGTTTTCGTAGCCTTGCTCGCGCACGGCCTGCAGAATGGCCGGGGCCAGGTTCAGTTCGTCAAAGGTCATGAATGGAGTTGCGCCTTCCGGGCGCTGGGAATCGGCCTGCCGAAGCAACCGCACAAGGGCTGCCGACCAGTATCAGGCTGAAGGGGTTTTCTCGGACAGGACGGCGCAAGCGGGTTGCTGCGTCCCCAGCACATGTTGCTGAAGCCGGACCCACTGGAAAGCCCGACACGGGCGCTATTGTCGCATGAGTCGATAATCGCGGTTTGCCCACGGCACAATTGCCGCTCTTTTGACAGAATCACTCCATGGCCCAATACGTTTTCTCGATGAACCATGTCAGCAAGACCGTGCCGCCCAAGCGGCAGATCTTGAAGGACATTTCGCTCTCCTTCTTCCCCGGCGCCAAGATCGGCGTACTCGGCCTCAACGGCTCGGGCAAGTCCTCGCTGCTCAAGATCATGGCCGGCGTGGACAAGGAGATCGACGGCGAAGCCATCCCCATGCCGGGCATCAAGATCGGCTACCTGCCGCAGGAACCGCAGCTCAACCCCGAACACACGGTGCGCGAAAGCGTGGAAGAAGCCATGGGCGAAGTGTTTGCCGCCCGCGCCAAGCTGGAGGAGGTGTACGCCGCCTACGCTGAACCCGATGCCGACTTCGACGCCCTGGCCGCTGAACAAGCGCGCCTGGAGGCCATCATCGCCACGGCCGGCACCGACTCCGAGCACCAGTTGGAAATCGCCGCCGACGCCCTGCGCCTGCCCCCCTGGGATGCCAAGATCGGCCTGCTCTCGGGCGGCGAAAAGCGCCGCGTGGCCCTGTGCCGCCTGCTGCTGTCCAAGCCCGACATGCTGCTGCTCGACGAGCCCACCAACCACCTGGACGCCGAGTCCGTGGACTGGCTGGAGCAGTTCCTGTCGCGCTTCCCTGGCACCGTGGTGGCCATCACCCACGACCGCTACTTTCTCGACAACGCGGCCGAGTGGATTCTCGAACTCGACCGCGGCCACGGCATTCCCTACAAGGGCAACTACTCCGAGTGGCTGTCGCAGAAGCAAAGCCGCCTGGAAGCCGAGCAAAAGGGCGAGGAAGCCCGCGCCAAGGCCCTGAAGAAGGAACTGGAGTGGGTGCGCCAGAACGCCAAGGGTCGCCAGGCCAAGAGCAAGGCGCGTATCGCCCGCTTCGAGGAACTGAGCGACTACGAATACCAGCGGCGCAACGAGACACAGGAAATCTTCATTCCTGTCGCCGACCGCCTGGGCAGCCAGGTCATCGAGTTCAAGAACGTCAGCAAGTCCTTCGGCGACCGCCTGCTGATCGACAACCTGAGCTTCAACATCCCGGCAGGCGCCATCGTCGGCATCATCGGCCCCAACGGTGCCGGTAAATCGACGCTGTTCAAGCTGATCGCCGGCAAGGAGCAGCCCGACAGCGGCGAGGTGGTGATCGGCCAGACCGTCAAAATGGCCTTCGTGGACCAGCACCGCGACGCGCTGGCCAACGACAAGACCGTCTGGGAAGACGTTTCGGGCGGGCTGGACATGCTCACCATCGGCAAGTTCCAGATGGCCAGCCGCGCCTACTGCGGACGCTTCAACTTCAACGGCCAGGACCAGCAGAAAAAGGTCGGCATGCTCTCGGGCGGTGAGCGCGGGCGCCTGCACCTGGCCAAGACGCTGATCCAGGGCGGCAACGTGCTGCTGCTCGACGAACCCTCCAACGACCTGGACGTGGAAACCCTGCGCGCGCTGGAAGACGCGCTGCTGGAATACGCGGGCACGGTGCTGGTCATCAGCCATGACCGCTGGTTCCTGGACCGCATCGCCACGCACATCCTGGCGGCCGAGGGCGACAGCCAGTGGACCTTCTTCGACGGCAACTATCAGGAATACGAAGCCGACAAGAAAAAACGCCTGGGTGAAGAGGGTGCGCGGCCGCACCGCATGCGCTTCAAGGCGCTCAAGTAGAAGTACGATAGGAGGCCGTGTAGCCACCTCCCGCGCGCAACAAAATGCAACAGAACCCTGCCCGCTCCCGGACGGTGTTTCGATCCTGCGTCGTCAACGCCGTGCGCGAGGGCGAGGCGTTGATGCAGCAGTTGGTGCAGATCACGCGCGGAGCGCTCACCAGCCAGGAAGCCGAGCTGCGCGACCTGGCGCGGCGCGACCTGGCGAGCGATGCGCTGCGCCTGCTCAACCAGCACGAGGCCGCCATGCTCAAGGGCTATCCCATGGCCCTGCTGGAGATTTTTGCCGACGGTCCCGAGCCTGCCAAGACCAGCAAGGCCGATGCCACGGGGCTGGACTTTGGCGAGCTGTCGCTGCTGGACGATGACGAGGTGCAGGCCCAGGTCGAGCTCTCGCGCGCCCAGCAACTGGCCGTGCATGCGACCGAAGCCCAGCTTGCCGAACTCAATGGCCTGGTCAGCGCCGCCCAGGGGCTGCGCCGTGTGCACCCCGAGCGCAATCCGCTGCGGCCCGAGAACTACATCCGCGCCTTGCAGCAGGTGATTGCCGATACGGGTGTGGCCGCACCCATCCGCGAGGCCTGGATGCAGCCCATGCGCACGCAATTGGGCAGCTTGCTCGTGGACGTGTACAAGCGTGCGGCGCAGAGCCTGCGCGATCAGGGCATACAGCCCGTGGGCTACGGCGCCGCGCCGGCCATGGCCAGCCGCACAGGCGCGGCCAGCCTGCATGGCAGCGGCTATGGTGCTGCGCCGTCCAGCCAGTGGGCCGGGACGGGGCACAGCGGCTATGCGGTGGCGGCAACAGGCTATGGACCGCCCGCCGGCTACGCGGGCTCGGGCTGGGCGGGTGACCCCGGCATGAGCGGCCTGGCCCCCGAGGCCGAGGAGGCGCTGCTCACGGTGGGTATCCTGCGTCAGATGCTTGCCGGCGCAGGGGACCCTTACCCGCCGGTGTCCCTCCAGCCCTCGCTCGCCATGCCCGCACCGCCCAGCCAGCGCGGGCCTGTGCACGGCGCACCCGTGCAACCGGGCAGTGGCCACTACACCGACGTCAACGCCGCGGCCGCCGAGGCCATGGATGACATTGCCGAGCTCGAACGCCTCGTGGGGCGTCTGGCAGGCAGTACCCAACCCACGGGGGGCTACCTCCACAGCGGCCACAGCGCCCCGCGCAGCCTGTATGGCGTGGTCTACGGGCCTGCCGAAGCGGCTTCGCCCGCGCTGGCCGCCGAGGTCGTGGCCCGCATGGTGGACAACATCGCCCGCGATGCACGCCTGCTGCCGCCAGTGCAGCGTGCCGTGCAAGGCATGGAGCCCGCCATCCGCAAGCTGGTGCGCCACGATACGCGCTTCTTCGGCGACGCCCGCCACCCCGCCCGCCGCCTGCTCGATGAAGTCACGCAGCGCAGCCTGGCGTTCGCGGAGGAGGGCGCGCCGGGATTTCGCAGCTTCATGCGCCTGGTGGAACAGGCGGTGGACCACCTGGCGCAAAAACAGGACATCACCAGCCCAGCGCCCTTCGAGGCCGTGCTCAAGGCCCTGGAAAACGCCTGGGAGAAGCAGGAGCAAAAGCGCCAGGCCCACCGCGAAGCCGAGAAGCAGGCGCTGGTGCAGGCCGAGCAGCGCGAACTGCTGGCCGAGAAGGTCGCCGGCAACATCCGCAAGCTCACGGGCGTGGAGTCCGTGCCGGCCGACATCCTGGAATTCGCTACCGGTCCCTGGGCCCAGGTGGTGGCCAAGGCGCAATCGGGCGCGGCAGCGGGCGGCGAGGCCGACCCGGGCGGCTACCTGGCGCTGATCCCGGAGCTTTTCTGGAGCGTGCAGCCCGCCCTGGTCGGTGCCGAGGACAAGGACCGTCTGGTGCACTCCATCCCGGGCATGCTCAGCAAGCTGCGCGAGGGACTGCGCTCCATCGACCATCCGGCGGCCCAGACCAGCGCCTTCATCGAGCGTCTGGTGCTGCTGCACCAGCAGGTGCTCGAAGCCGTGCAGGCCCAGCAGGCAGCACCCGATTCGGTGGCGCCGCCCATCACCCACGAGGCCGACCTGGAGCCGCCGGCATCGGCTGGCGCGGCGCTCGACGTGAACCTGGAAGAGCCCGGGCCCACGGCTCCTGCAGCGCCGGAGGAAGACCCGTTCTTCATCGGTGCCTGGGTCGATCTGGTGAGCAATGGCAAGGTCGTGCGCACCCAGCTCACCTGGGTCAGCCCGCACAACACCCTGTTCCTGTTCACGGGGGCCGATGGCAGCACCCAGTCGATGACACGGCGCATGCGCGACAAGCTCACCGCCGAGGGCCTGCTGCGCGTGCTGCCGCGCCAGCATGTGGTGGACAGCGCCATCGATGCCATGGCCTCTGCCAGCCGCCGCAAGCGCTCGTCCTCACGCGGCAAGTAAAAAAAGGCGCGCTTCAGGCGCTGCGCTGCCCCCAGGTGCCATCGCCCAGCCCGGGCAGGTGCAGGCCCTGTGGCGTGCTGATGCTGCGTGCGGCCTGCACGGCGCGCAGAGTGGCGCGGGCCACGGCTTCGGCCGCCATGGTCGCCAGCAGCAGCATGCCCGGATGGCGCCCCGCGCGCCCTGTGCCCAGGGCAAACAGGGTGTCCCCGTCGAGTTGCGTATGCACCGGGTTGATGCTGCGCGCCAGCCCGTCGTGCCCGGCCACGGCCAGGCGCTGCGCCTGCACCTTGGTGAGCACGGCGTCGGTGGCAATGACGCCAATGGTGGTGTTCGTGCCCGCCAGCAGGGACTGCGCCAGCTCGCCGCGCAGCAGCGCGCGCCGGGTGTCGGCCAGGTACAGGCCGTCGGCCGTGCGCGCGCCGGCCACGGGGCGTGCAGTGTCGGGGTCAAGCACGTCGCCCACGGCGTTGCAGGCGATCAGGGCGCCCACGGTGACGCCATCGACGCTCACCGAGGCGCTGCCTATGCCGCCCTTCATGGCCCGCTGCATGCCGAACATCTTGCCCACGCTGGCGCCGGCCCCGGCGCCCACGTTGCCCTCCTGCGGGTCGGCCGTGCCGGCCGCGGCGCAGGCGGCATAGCCGGCGGCGGCGTCGGGACGCACGCGCATGTCGCCCACCATCAGGTCGAACAGCACGGCCGCCGGCACCAGCGGCAGACGGCCGACGCCCACGTCCAGGCCCACGCCCTGTTCCTCAAGCCAGCGCACGGCGCCGGTGGCGGCCTCCAGACCCCAGGCGCTGCCGCCCGCGAGCACCACGGCGTGCACCCGGTCCACCAGGTGGCAGGGGTCGAGCAGATCGGTTTCGCGCGTACCGGGCGCCGCGCCGCGCACATCGACACCGGCCACGGCACCCTCGCGGACCACGACCACGCTGCAGCCCGTGGGGCGGCGTGCATCGGTGAAATGGCCTACCTCGATGCCCGCCACGCGAGTGATGCTGCCGGGGTCGGTGCGCGGGCTCATGCGCGCGGCTTGCCGTGGTAGCTGCTGAAGACCCGCGTGCTGCCGTTGCGCGCCACGAGCAGCACATCGTAGGGGTCGCGCCGGTTGCCGTAGACGGGCCCATCCATGCCCGGCGAGCCCACGGGCATGCCCGGCACGGCCAGGCCCAGGGCCTGGGGTTTTTGCTGCAGCAGGCGGCGCACATCGGCAGCCGGCACATGGCCTTCGATCAGGTAGCCCCCCACCAGCGCCGTGTGGCAGGAGCCGAGCTGCGACGGCAGGCCCAGGCGCGCGCGCACGGCCGCATTGCCCGTGGGGTGCACGGTGAAGCTGAAACCCTGCGCCTGCATGTGCTCGACCCAGTCCTGGCAGCAGCCGCACTGCGGGTCTTTCCACAGCTCCACGGGCGTGGACTGGGGCGCGGCGGCCAGCGCTGCCGGGCCCAGCGCGGCCAGGGCCATGCCCGCTCCCACTGCAGGAAGGGCGGCGGCCAGCCATTGACGGCGGCCTGGAATATGGGGGGAAAGCGTGTGCAAGGGGCTCATGTCAAGGACTCTGGTGTGCAGGCGCGGCCTGCGGGGGTGGGGCAGGGCAGGGCCCTGCGTGGCAGGGGCCCGTCCGTCTCTTGCGAGGCGGCGGGGACGGAAATGGTTCCCTTCTCAGGTGCCCGTATAACGCCCGGGCCGGTGGTTGAGAGCCAGGATCAGGTTCAAGGCCACGGCGCCAAGCACCGACCAGGCGACGCGCACGGGCTCCACCACCGCCAGGGCCAGCAGCACGATGCCGCAGTCCACGGCCATCTGCACCTTGCCCGCACGCCAGCCGTAGCGGTCCTGCAGGTACAGCGCGGCAATGCCGATGCCGCCCAGGCTGCAGCGGTGGCGAAACAGGGCCAGAAAACCCGTGCCCATGGTCAGGCCACCGGCCAGGGCGGCGTACAGGGGGTCGATGTGCGCCACCTGCAGGAAACGGGCCTGTACCTCGGTGACCAGCGACAGCAGCAGCACGGCCGCAAAGGTCTTGAGCGTGAACTCGCGCCCGAGCTTGCGCAGCGCCAGCCAATAGAACGGCAGGTTGAGCACGAAGAAGACCTTGCCGAAGCCTATGCCCGTGGCGTAGTGCAGCAGAAAGGCCAGCCCCGCCGTGCCGCCCGTGAGCAGGCCCGCGCTGGAGAAAAAGGCCACGCCGACGGAGATCATCAACACGCCCGTGAAGATGGCCACGGTGTCTTCGGTGGCGCTGTGGGGGGCGGCGGCAGGTGGGGCAGGGGCTGGGGCAGTCATCGGCAGGCTGTTCGGGTGCGGCAAGGATTGGAACATGGGCGGCGCGCTCATTCCACCCAGGCCGCTTCCACATAGACGAGCTCGCAGGCCCCGGCGCCGCTGTCGGTGCGCGACAGCGAGCTGTTCCAGCGCCAGCCGCTGGGGTGCGTGATGTTCACCAGCTTGCCCTGCAGCCGGATGTAGCGCCCCGCGCGCGCCTGCTCCAGGGCCTGGCGCACGGCGGGGTTGGCCGGGATCATGTGCATATTGGACGAGGAGGCGACGATCTCGTGCACAGGAATGGGTGGCTGGTCGGGCCAGGAATAGCGGTACCAGCGTCCGCCCTGGGTGATGTGCAAGGCCTGGTAGACCGCGGGCTCGGTCATGCGCTTCCAGCCCAGGGCCAGGTCCATGGGCGAGAGCTCCGCCTCGCGGCCCAGGCGGTAGTCCTCCCGCCCCAGGATGCGCGCGCGCACGGCAAACTCGGCCACGGGGTGCACCTGGTAGGCGCCCAGGGGGAAAGGGCGGGCGTTCGTGGATTCCTGCAGCGGCTCGGCGCCGAAGGCCTGCTGCGCCAGCGTGGGGCCGGACGCGATCCTGGTGTGCGCCGTGCGCGCGCGCCAGGTGTCGGCCGCAAAGAACAGTCCGGTCAGCAGTGCACCGATCACCAGCATGGAGCGCAATGTCATGGCGCCGATTGGACCACGATGCTGGCATGATGGCCGGGCCATTGCCGCCCGCCCACTCTGCCCTTTCACCGTGAGCATGTCCCTTTCTGCACCCAGCCTGCGCATCGGCGACGCCGCCCGCCTCTCGGGCGTGACGGCCGCCAACATCCGCTACTACGAACGCGAAGGACTGCTGCCGCCCGGCGTGCGCAGCAGCAACCGCTACCGCCTCTACAGCCCATCCGACGTGCACCGGCTGCGCCTGATCCGGCTGTGCCGGGCCATGGACATGTCGCTCGACGAAGTGCGCACGCTGCTCGCCCTGAACCTGCGCTCCCAGGCCGATTGCGACGCGGCCTGCGCCGCCATCGACGGCCATCTGGACCATGTGCGCGAGCGGCTGGCGGAACTGCAGGCCCTGGAGCGCAGCCTGCTCGCGCTGCGCAACTCCTGCGACGGCACCGGCAGCCACTGCGGCATCATCGAGGCACTGCACGCCCAGGCCGATGCGCAGGCGGCACCCGTGCGCCCGGGCCAGCATCTGCGGCATGTATGATGCTATTGATTCAATAGCTGCTGGCGCTTGCCAGTCAAGCGCTGGAGCCGTATTTTTGCCTTGAAACTTCATGCTGCCGCTATGATGCACCCCATGCCCCATCGCCGCGCATCGCCCGACCTGCTTGCCCGCCTGTGGCGGTCCGTGCAGCGCCGGGCGCGGGCCTGGGGCCGCATCGTGTACCTGGGTGCGGTGGTCCTGGTGCTCGTGCTCTCGCCGTCGAGCTACGCCGGCGCGGCGCGCAGGCGGCTGCTGCGCCAGCTCTACCTGGAGACCGCGCCCATACTCCCCGGGTTCACCGTGCTGGCGGCACTGCTGAGCCTGGTGCTCACGCGCATCGTCGTGGTCACGGCACTGAGCTACGGGCTCACGGCCTATGCGCTGGAGATGGTGATCCGCGTGCTGGTGCTGGAACTCATCCCGCTCACGGCGGCGCTGTTCGTCGCCCTGCGCTGTACCATCCCGGCCGGTGCGCAGCTCGCGGCGCTGCGCCGGGCAGGCCGCTTCGACGCCCTGCGCCGCGCGGGCGCCGACCCCGTGCGCGTGGAGCTGCTGCCGCGCGTGGTCGCGGGCGTGTTTGCCTGCATCACGCTGGCGGCGCTGTCGTGCGTGGTCGCCCTGGCCATGGCCTACCTGGGCGTGTATGGCTTCAACCTGGCTGGCCTGCCCAGCTACACGCGCATGTTCGGCCATGTGTTTTCCCCCGCGGTCACGCTGGTCTTTGGCATCAAGACCCTGCTGTCGAGCCTGGCCGTGGCGCTTATCCCCACGGCCTCGCGCATGGATGGCGACGCGGGCGTCCCGGAACAGGAGAGCGAGCTCGGCGGCCTGGCACGCATGTTCGCCGTGCTGCTGCTGATCGAGGTCGCCTCGCTCGTGGGCAACTACTATTGAGGGCCATGACGAACCGCTCCGACACCCCGGCGCCCGACACCGATACCGCCCTGCTGCGGCCCGTGGCGCATCTGGAACTGAAGGCCGCGGCGCTGCTGCTGTTCACGCTGGCGCTGATCCTAGGGTCGGCCCTGTACCTGCTGTACGCGCGCGGCGCCTTCGAGCCCACCCAGACCCTGGTGCTCGTGGCCGACGACTCCGAGGGCGTGGTGGTCGGCATGGACATGACGTTCTCCGGTTTTCCCATCGGCCGGGTGCGGCGCATCGAGCTGGCCGACGAGGGCAATGCGCGCATCGTCATCGACGTGGCGCGCAAGGATGCGCACTGGCTGCGCGTCTCCAGCGTGTTCACGCTGGTGCGCGGCATCGTGGGCGGCACGGCCATCCGCGCCTACACCGGCATGCTCGACGACCCGGCCCTGCCCGATGGCGCCGTGCGGCCGGTGCTGCGCGGCGACGCCACGGCCGAGATCCCGCAGCTCATGGCCACGGCGCGCGAACTCCTGGCCAACCTCCAGGCCTTGACGGCCCAGGACGCCGCCCTGGCCTCCAGCCTGGGGCAGGTGCGCCAGCTCACCGAACGCCTCAATGGCCCCGGCGGCGCGCTGCAGGTGCTCATGGGCAATGCACAGGATGCGCGCAAGATCGTGCTCGCACTCGAGCGTGCCAATACCGTGCTGGCCCGCCTGGACGGCCTGGCCGCCAAGGCCGACACCCAGGTGTTCGGCGCCAAGGGCCTGCTGCCCGAAATGCAGGCCACCGTGGCGCAGCTCGGCGGCCTGCTGAGCGACACGCGCGCCAGTCTCAAAAAGGTCGATGCCGTGCTCGCCGAGGCCCAGGCCGTGGGTGCCAATGTGCGTGAGGGCACGGCCGACCTGGGCGCCCTGCGCGCCGAGGTGGAGGCCAACCTGCGCAAGATCGACCAGTTGGTGGGCGACATCCAGCGCAAGTGGCCGTTTGCCAGCGATACGGAGCTGCGACTGCCATGAGACATGCCCCGACCGCCACGGCATGGAGCCGGCGCCTGGCGCGCGCTGCAGGGTTCGCCGGTTGCGCGCTGCTCGCCGCCTGCGCCAGCCGGCCTCCGGTGCCGGACTGGCAAGCCCAGGCCCATGGCGCGGCGCAGCGCGCGGTGCAGGCCTCCCTGGACGGTTCGGAGCGCGTGGCCCGGCAGGAGTGGAGCCGCGCCCGTGAACAGGTCGCCCGCACCGGCGATCCCGGCCTCCTGGCGCGGCTGGAGCTGCTGCACTGCGCCGTGCAGACCGCCAGCGTGGTGCCCGAGGCCTGCAGCCGCTTCGAGGCGCTGCGGGCCGACGCCGCGGCGCCCGAACAGGCCTATGCAGCCTACCTGGCAGGGCAGCCGCTGGCCGCCGGTGCCGTGGCGCTGCTGCCCCCGGCGCAGCAGGCCGTGGCCCGCGCCGCCCCCGGGCAGGCAGATGCCCAGGTCGCCGCGCTGGCGGACCCGCTGGCACAACTGGTGGCCGCTGGCGTGCTGCTGCGCCGTGGGCAGCTCACCCCGCACCTGGCCCAGACGGCCGTGGATACCGCCTCGCGCCAGGGTTGGCGCCGCCCCCTGCTGGCCTGGCTGGGGGTGCAACTGCGGCTGGCAGAGCAGGCCGGCGAGGCACAACAGGCCGCACACGTGCGCCGCCGCATGGATGTCGTGGAGCAGGGGGGACGCCCGTGACGGCCCGGCAAGACCCAACCCCCCATTCGCCACTGCCGGGCGCGCGCGCCGACGCCGGCGCGTACGCCTACGTCCTGCCGCAACGGGCCGGCTGGCTGCGGCTGCGCTTTGCCGATCGCGCGCTGGAGACCGATTTCCGTCACTACCACCAGCAGCAGTTCCTGTCGCGCATGCGCCGCTCGGTGGCGGTGGCGCTGGTGCTGTTCGTGCTGTTTGCCGTGCTGGACGCGGCCAGCCTGCCGCCCGGGGTGCGCGAGGGCGTGCTGGGTCTGCGCCTCGGGGTGATCGTGCCGGCCCTGGCCCTGACCTGGATGGCCTCGCAGGTTCCCCGGGTGCATCGCTACCTGCAATGGGTCGTGGGCGCTGCCGCCCTGGTGTGCGGGCTGGGCATCGTGGGCATCATCTGGGTGGCCCGGGCCCACGCCTTCGCCTTGCCTTACGAAGGCATCATCCTGGGGACATTCTTTTCGTACTTTCTGACCGGCCTGCGCTGCGTGCCCGCCGCCGTGTGCGGCTGGCTGACCTTTGTGGCCTATGTGGCCATGGAGCTGTACATGGGCCTGCCGGGCGAAGTGCTGCTGTACAACGCGTTCTTCCTCGGAACTGCCAACGTCATCGGCTGCTTCGGCTCCCATTTCCTTGAACAGGCCATGCGCCAGAATTTCGTCGCCGTGCTGCAATTGCAGCAGCGCGCCGACAGGGACTTCATCACCGGTCTGCTCAACCGCCGCGCCTTCAGCCACCGCGCGCAACGCATCTGGCGCCATGCCGTGCGCGAGCGCCAGCACCTGGCCGTGGCCATGATGGATGTGGACCATTTCAAACACTACAACGACCACTACGGCCACGCCGCCGGCGATGAGAGCCTGCGCACGGTGGCGCAAATCATCGCCCAGCACGCCCGCCGCCCGCTGGACGTGTGCGCGCGCTACGGGGGGGAGGAGTTCATCGTCGTCTGGTACGGGGTGGACGCCTGCCAGGCGCAGGTACTGGCCGAGAAGGTGCGCGCTGCCGTGATGCACCGGGCACTGCCGCATGCGGCGTCTCCCACGTCTTCCTGCGTCAGCATCAGCATCGGCCTGGCCAGCCTGCTCCCGGAGCGCGACTGTGGCCTGGAGGAGGCCTTGCGCCAGGCAGACATGGCCCTGTACCAGGCCAAGGCGCAGGGCCGCGACCGCGTGCAACTGTTCGCGCCGGCACCCGCGGTAGCGCCGGCCTGATCCCCATGCCAGGGCAGGGCGGCCGCTTCCGAGGGCTGCTCGGGAGCACCCGCCTGCCCTTGCGCGGGCAGGGTTTTCTCCAGTGGTGAGGCGAAAGAGGACCTTGGATACTGCCGAATGGCACGGTCGTTCTTTTTTGTGCCCGCGCCATGGGCGCGCCGTTCTGGCGTCGCCGTATTCCTATTCCAATGCCAGCCAATGAAGAGAGGGGATTTTGATGCGCGCTATCCGTTCGATTCTTCCCGCAAAGCCCAGCCCGCGCTGGGCGGCAGCAGCCGTGGCCGTGCTGGGGGCGCTGGCCACCGGTGTGTATGCCACGAACTATTCCTTGTGGATCAATGGGCGCACGGGTGGCGGAAAACCCGGCAACCACGCTGATTTCACGTATTGGGGCCCGGCATCTGCCGACGCCGGCGTGAACAAGAAATCGGTCAACTGGGACGGCTACAACCGCATTGCCGACCAGAACTTCCGCATCCGGGACGCGCTCGACTGCTATTGCACCGGGACGAACTGGTGCTATGTGGCGGCGCACAGCGCAGGCAACCTGCAGATTGGCTATGCCCTGTCCCTGTACGGCGGCACGGCGCGCTACAAAAAGAATGCAACGCCCAATTCCGCAGGCGTGTGCGGCAATACCGATGGCAGCACCCAGACCGGCTGGAACATCAAATGGGTGAATGTGGCTGCCGGGGCAGGGGGCGGCAGCGAACTGGCGGACGTGGGCAGCTGGGCGGTGTCGGACCCGCTGACCTCCGACCTCAAGACCACCACGGCGCGTGCGATGTACGACCACAATCAGACGCGCGCCAAATGGTTCTACATGTATGCGGGCGCCAAGGGCACGCTGTATTCCGGCATTCTTCCCGGTCAGGACGATGAAGCCGTGGCCTACCATTCCGCGGGCGGCGTCTCGGGCAGTGGTGGAGCGGGCTTTTGCAACCCTTCGGACTGGCTGTGCAACGACCTGACCCTGGGCACCGCCCCCAACGAGGGCGGGCGCACCAAGTGGAGCTACCACAGCGTGCAGTTCCGCGACGACAAAGAAGCCTTCAACCATTACACCAATGGCAACTGGGGCGGGGTGGTCTCCAAAGTCCGGGCCGACATGGCCGCCAATGCCCGGTAAACGCCTGCCTCTGCAGGAATCGGCGTGAGGCCAGGGGCATGGGTGGCGGCGGCCGCCGCCGCTGTGGGTGTGGCCGCCATGGTGTGGTGGACAGGCGCCTTCGATCCCTCCGGCGCCCGCGCGGGCGAGCCGGTTGCGGCTGCCGCACCGTCTGCCGACGCTGCCTCCCACGAGGCAGCGGAGCAGGCCGGCGAGTCCGCATCCCCCGGCCTCGGCCGAGCACCCCTGAGCGCCCAGGGGCTGCGCGCGCAGGCGGAGAAGCTGCGCCTCTGGCAGGCCCGCTACGAGCGGGCCGAGCAGGTGTACGCCAGTTACCGTGACGCCACCCGCTATCCGCATGAATCGCGGCCCTTGGCCGAGCATCCGGACCAGATCCGTCCGTTCGATCCCATCACGGAAGAAAAAGCCCTGCGCGATGCGCGCGGCGAGGCCATCCCGGGCCTGCGGCTGCGCACCACACAGGACAGGGTCTTCCTCAGCGCCACGGATACCGTGCGTTTCTCCATCGAAGCCCTGGACGAGCAGGGTCAGCGCGTCGCGCTGATCGTGCGCTCCGCTGCGGCGCAGTCGATTGCCGACACAAGCATCCCCGTACCCGTGATCGCCACCCACCTGGCGTTTGCGGACAACGGTACGGGCGGCGACCTGCAAGCCGGTGACGGCATCCACACGGCGCTGCTGGCGCCTGCCCAGCAGGGTTTTGAGCGCTACGACGGCACCATCCGGGTGCTGGCGCAGGTGGCGGCCAAGGGCTTTCAGGGCGTGGTGCACTTTGATGTGATCTATGCACCCGGAGTGCCTGCCACCTGGCTGGGCGTGCGCGAAGCCGCTGAAGGCGGCTCCCTCAATTTCTACCTCAAAGCGCTGGTGAACGTCCCGGGCCGCTATGTGGTCAGTGGCCGGGTGGACGACGCCCAGGGCCAGCCCTTTGCCTTGGTGCAATTCAACCAGGAGCTGCCGTCCGGCGAGCAAGAGATGCGCCTGCAGGTGTTTGGCGCCCTGATCCGGGACAAAACACCAGTGTTTCCACTGCGCCTGCGCGACGTGGAAGGCTTCGTGCTGTACCCGGACCGCTTTCCGGACCGCGCGCTCATGCCGCGCTGGAGCGGTGTAGTGCACCAGAGTGCCCGCTATCCCTATGAACGGTTTTCCAGCAATGAGTGGAACAGCGAGGAGCGCGAGCGCTACCTGGCGGAGTACGCGCGCGACGCGGACGAGGCGCGCCGCCAGGTGGAGGCGCTGCTGCCGCGCTGATCAGCGCAGCCCGGTTCCGTGGCTGGCGTCGTTGCGCTGGATGAGCTCGATCTTGTAGCCGTCCGGGTCCGTCACGAAGGCAATGACCGTGGTGCCGCCCTTGACGGGGCCCGGCTCGCGGGTGACGGCGCCGCCAGCGGCGCGGATGCGCTCGCAGGCAGCATAGGCATCGGGAACACCGATGGCGATGTGCCCGTAGGCGCTGCCCAGGTCGTAGCTCTCCACGCCCCAGTTGTAGGTCAGCTCGATCTCGGCCTGGCCCGGGTTGCCGCCGTCAAAACCGAGAAAGGCCAGCGAGTACTTGTACTCGGGATTGTCCGAGGTGCGCAGCAGTTGCATGCCCAGCACCTGGGTGTAGAAGTCGATGGAGCGCTGGAGGTTGCCCACGCGCAGCATGGTGTGCAGGATTCTCATGCGCCGTATTGTGCCTGCAGCGAGCTCCGGGTGTGCGAAGCGCACAGTCGTATTGACTAGATACGATGTATCTTATGTTAAATAAATGATGTGCAAACAGCGCCAACCATGTAGATGCCTCTCCCCATGCGCTCATTCCTGGGAAAAGATGGCCTGCTGGCTGCGTGCCGTGCGCTCGTACTGGCGCACGATGTTGCCGCACACCAGGTCGCACAGGGCGTAGACCGATTCGTCGGCGATGCTGTAGTACACGCTGGTGCCCCGGCTTTCGCGCTTGACGAGGCCTTGCTGGGTCATCAGCGACAGATGGCGGGAGATGTTGGCGGCGGTGTAGCCGCACAACTGGGCCAGTTCTCCCACGTTGTGCTCGCCGTCGCGCAAGTAGTTGAGGATGCGCAGCCGCGTGGGCTCGGCCAGGGTCTGAAAGTAAGAGGCTACCTGTTGCAGCGCTTCGGGCGGGAGGTTTTTCATGGCAGTCGCAGGGCAATGAAGCGCTGGGGCACCAACACTTCCGGTGGCTGGAACGGGGTTTGATGATACACCATTTGACTAATTAGCTGTTTGGCTAAATAATTCATCGATCAATGGTCTTGCACATCGTACCAAGGAGAAACACATGACCTCTTGGCAAGTCGTCCGCCTGCTGGCGGGCACCTTCATCCTCTTGTCGCTGGCCCTGGGCATTCCGGGCAGCCCGCTGTTCGTGAGCCAGTGGTTCCTGGCCTTTACCGCATTCGTCGGGGCCAACCTGCTGCAAAGCGGTCTGACCAAATGGTGCATGCTGGAGAATATTCTGCGCAAGCTGGGCATCCAGCCCGGTTGCTGAACAGGGAGCCGGCACGCCATGGACCACTCTGACAAGGCTTCGGGCCCACCGACCCTGGTCGATGTGCGCTCGCTGGGGGAGTACCAGTCGGGCCATGTGGATGGCGCGGTGCATCTGCCGCTGGAGCGCCTGCTGGACGACGCCCCTGCCCTGCTGCCGGACCGCTCGGCCGAGCTGCTGCTCTACTGCCTCTCGGGCGCACGCTCCCAGATGGCGGTGCAATGGCTGCAGCAGATGGGCTATGGCCGGGCGCGCAACGGCGGCTCGGTGGGCATGGTGGCCCTGCAGACTGGGCGTACCATTTGCCGCAGCGTCCGATAAACCCTTGAAAGGATTGGCATGAGCGAGAGCAATGTGCGCATCACCCTGCGGCAGCGGCAGGACTACAGCTTCGATGTGGATTTCGGGCCCGGCATTCCGGTGCTGCTGGCCGACGAGCCGGCGCCGCTGGGCACCGGCCAGGGGCCCTCGCCCGTGCAGTTGCTGGCCGCAGCCGTGGGCAATTGCCTGTCGGATTCGCTGCTGTTTGCGCTGCGCAAGTTCAAGCAGGCCCCCGAGCCCTTGCAGTGCAGCGTGGAGGCCGAAGTCGGCCGCAACGAGCAAAAGCGCCTGCGGGTCCTCAAGATGACGGCGGCGCTGCACCTCGGGGTGCCCGCCGCCGCCCTGGAGCACCTGGACCGCGTGCTCGACACCTTCGAGGCCTACTGCACCGTGACGCAGAGCGTGGGCCAGGGCATACCCATCGAGTTGCAGGTCTACGACAGCACGGGCCAGCGCCTCAAGTAGGCGCGGCACACCCGCTTTACCACCCCGGTCCGTTCCCAGCGGGGACGGCCGCCACGCCCTAGGGCAAAGGAGTCACCATGAAAATCAACGTAGGTTCCATCGATCGCGTGCTGCGCGTCGTCGTCGGTCTGGTGCTGGTAGGCCTCGCGGCCACGGGCACGGTAGGGGTGTGGGGCTGGATCGGCGTGGTGCCGCTGGCCACCGGGCTGTTCGGTTTCTGCCCGGCCTATACGCTGCTGGGCATCAACACCTGCCCGATGAAAAAATAAGCATTTGATGCAAAATTGGCTTGCAGCGCCCTGCCCACAAGCGCTGCAAGCTATTTTTTTCATAGCAACCTTCTAGCCGCACTGGCAGCCGCCGCCACAGCCTGGCGCGGGGCTGACCGTGGGGGAGGCGCCCTCTTCCTGCGTCTGGTGGCTGCGCAGGCCCAGCTTGCGCAGCAGTTGCAGGTCGGCATGGGCGTCGGGGTTGCCGGTGACCAGCAGCTTGTCACCATAGAAAATGGAATTGGCCCCCGCGAGAAAACACAGGGCCTGCACCGCCTCGCCCAGTTGCTGGCGCCCGGCCGAGAGGCGCACGCGCGCCCGGGGCATGGTGATGCGCGCTACGGCGATCATGCGCACGAAGTCGAACGGGTCGACCGGCGCGCTATCGGCCAGCGGCGTGCCAGGCACGCGCACCAGGCTGTTGATGGGCACCGAATCAGGGTACGGGTCGAGGTTGGCCAGTTGGGCGATCAGGCCCGCCCGGTGCACGGGCGCCTCCCCCATGCCCACGATGCCGCCACAGCACACGCTGATGCCCGCGGCGCGCACATGCGCCAGCGTATCCAGGCGGTCCTGGTACTGACGGGTGCTCACCACGTCGGTGTAGTACTCGGGAGCGGTGTCCAGGTTGTGGTTGTAATAGTCCAGCCCTGCCGCCTTCAGTGCCTGGGCCTGGGCGGGTTCGAGCATGCCCAGCGTGGCGCAGGTCTGCAGGCCCAGGGCCTTGACGGCCTGGATGAGCGTGCTGACTTTTTCAATGTCGCGGTCCTTGGGGGCACGCCAGGCGGCGCCCATGCAGAACCGTGTGGCGCCCGCGTCCTTGGCGGCTTGCGCCGCCGCCCTCACCTCCTCGACCTCCATGAGCTTTTGCGCCTGCACGCCGGTCTCGAACGCCGCCGACTGCGGGCAGTAGCCGCAGTTTTCCGGGCAGCCGCCGGTTTTGACGGACAGCAGCGTGGCCAGCTCCACATCGCCCGCAGGCCAGTGCGCGCGGTGCACGGTCTGCGCTTCGAAGAGCAGGTCCATCAGGGGTTTGTGCAACAGCGCCTCGATTTCCGAAACACTCCAGCGCTGCGCAACTGCGCCAGGGCGCAGGGGGCGATGTGGCTTCGGGGGAGCGATGGTGGTGGTCATGGGCATGGACTCCTTTCTGGATGGGTTGCAAATCACGACAGCGACATTCAGGCTGCCACAACTGCGGTGCGCTTATTCTTACGAAGAAAAAGCGCGCGAGCGCTGCAAAATAGGTAACAAAAAATGCCAAAAACTGCCTGCGCCAAACGGAGAGAATATGCGCCAAAATTCGCCGCACATGCCAGTAGATAAGCGCAGATACCGGGGCGTTGTCGGCAGCTGAAGGACTGCGCCCTCATCGGGGGCCATGTGCCCGCAAATGCGGCGATGTGTCGGCCCATGCGGGGCCAGGATGCCTGTGGATGCGGGACAGCGAGACCCACAGAAAGAAACGCCCTGGCAGCCTGCGGCGTGGCTGCCAGGGCGGGAGTAGGAAAGGGCCTGGGGGTTGGCCGGGGCGTCAGCCCAGCGCGGCGATCACCTCGGGCGGCGCCTGCACCAGCTCGATCAGCACGCCCTCTCCGGCAATGGGGAATTCCTCGTTGCTCTTGGGGTGCAGAAAGCAGATGTCGTAGCCCGCGGCGCCCTTGCGGATGCCGCCGGGCGCAAAGCGCACGCCCTGGGCGGTGAGCCATTCGACGGCGGCGGCCAGGTCGTCGATCCACAGGCCGATGTGGTTGAGCGGCGTGGTGTGCACGGCGGGTTTCTTGTCGATGTCGAGCGGCTGCATGATGTCCACCTCGACCTTGTGCGCCCCCTGGCCCAGGGCCAGGATGTCCTCGTCGACGTTCTCGCGCTCGCTCTGGAAGCTGCCGGTCTGCGTGAGGCCCAGCATGTCCACCCACAGGCGTTTCATGCGTGCCTTGTCGGTGCCGCCGATAGCCACCTGCTGCACACCCAGCACTTTGAAGGGTCGGGTCATTCTTTGCTCCTGTTGTGATAGCTGCCAGCGCTTGCCGTACAAGCGCTGGAGGCCAATTTCATTCAAATTCCAGAATGACCTCGTCCACCGCCAGAGAGTCCCCCTTGGCGGCGACGATGCGGCTGACCACGCCGTCCTGCGCGGCAAAGAGGATGTTCTCCATCTTCATGGCCTCGATCACGGCAAGCTTCTCGCCCGCCTGCACCTTCTGACCCGGCTGCACCGCCACGTCCACCAGCAGGCCGGGCATGGGCGAGAGCAGGAAGCGCGAGAGGTCCGGCGGCGCCTTGTAGGGCATGAGCTGGTAGAGCGCAGCGCGCTGCGGCGTGAGGACGATGGCCTCGATCTGCGTGCCGTTGTGCGCGATGCGCAGCGCCAGCGGGTTCTTGGCCGTGCCGCGCTCGACCTGGGCCGTGAAGCCCTGGCCGTTGCAGGAGCCCTGCACGCGGATGCTGCCCAGGTGCGCGCTGCTGCTGATGCGGTAGTTCTTGCCGTGGATTTGCACCGTGCTGGAGCCCGACTGGTTCTCGAAGTCGGTGACCGAGACCTCGTGGTACTGGTTGTGGCCTTCGGCGCCCAGGGTGACGACCACGAACTGCTCGCCTTCCTTGACCTCATGGCCGGCGAGCTGGCCGCTGATGCCCGAGGCGCGCGCGCGGTAGCGGCGGTACATGAACGCGGCCAGGGCGACGAGGAAGTCGGGGTCGTCGTGCGGCACGTCCTCGGCGCGGAAGCCCTGGCCGTAGTGCTCGGCGATGAAGCCGGTGTTGAACTGGCCCGAGACGAACTTGGGGTGCGCCAGCAGCGCCGCCTGGAACGGGATGTTGCTGTTGATGCCGCGGATCAGGAAACCGTTGAGCGCGGCGCGCATCTTGGCAATGGCGTCGTTGCGGTCCTGGCCGTGCACGATGAGCTTGGCGATCATGGAGTCGTAGTACATGGGGATCTCGCCCCCTTCGTACACGCCCGTGTCCACGCGCACGCCCAGCTTCTTGCTGGTGTCGGACTGGAACATGCTTTCTTCCGGCGGCTGGAAGCGCACCAGCCGGCCCGTGGAGGGCAGGAAGTTGCGGAACGGGTCTTCGGCGTTGATGCGGCACTCGATGGCCCAGCCGTCGCGCTTGACATCCTGCTGCGTGAGCGGCAGCTTCTCGCCCGCAGCGACGCGGATCATCAGCTCCACCAGGTCCAGGCCGGTGATGCATTCCGTCACCGGGTGCTCCACCTGCAGGCGGGTGTTCATCTCCAGGAAGTAGAAGTCCTGGTCCTTGCCGACGACGAACTCCACCGTGCCCGCGCTCTGGTACTTCACGGCCTTGGCCAGGGCCACGGCCTGCTCGCCCATGGCCTTGCGCGTGGCATCGCTGATGAAGGGGCTGGGCGCTTCCTCGATCACCTTCTGGTGGCGGCGCTGGATGGAGCACTCGCGCTCGTTCAGGTAGATCACGTTGCCGTGGCTGTCGCCCAGGATCTGGATCTCGATGTGGCGCGGCTCCTGCACGAACTTCTCGATGAAGATGCGGTCGTCGCCGAAGCTGTTGCGCGCCTCGTTCTGGCACGACGCGAAGCCCTCGAACGCCTCCTTGTCGTTGTAGGCCACGCGCAGGCCCTTGCCGCCGCCGCCGGCGCTGGCCTTGATCATCACCGGGTAGCCGATGCCCTTGGCGATCTCCACGGCCTGCTCGGGCCCGGAGATGGCGTCGTTGTAGCCGGGGATGGTGTTGACCTGGGCCTCGTTGGCCAGCTTCTTGGAGGCGATCTTGTCGCCCATGGCGGCGATGGAATGCGCCTTGGGGCCGATGAAGGCGATGCCCTCGTCCTCGCAGCGCTGGGCAAAGGCCTCGTTCTCGCTCAGAAAGCCATAGCCGGGGTGGATGGCCTGCGCGCCGGTCTGCTTGGCGGCGGCAATGATCTTGTCGGCCAGCAGGTAGGACTCGCGGCTGGGCGCCGCGCCGATGTGCACTGCCTCGTCGGCCAGCTTGACATGGCGCGCCTCCTTGTCGGCGTCGGAATAGACGGCGACGGTGGCGATGCCCATCTTGCGCGCCGTGGCCATCACTCGGCATGCGATCTCGCCGCGGTTGGCGATCAGAATTTTGGTAAACATTTTTTCTCCGTTGTCTTGTGCGCAATGGACCGGGTCGGGCTCACTGCAATCCCAGTTCCTTGCGCATGGCAAGGTTGCGCGCCATGGCGCGCTGGTAGGCCGGCCGTGCATTCAGGCGGTCGACATAGGCCTGGAAGTCGGGCGTGGGTTCGAGCAGCTTGAATTCCAGCATGTAGCGCAGCGTGCCGCCGAACACCACGTCGGCCATGGAAAATGCCTCGCCCAGCACGAAGCTCCTGCCGGCAATGGCGCTGTGCGCCGCGGCCAGCATCGAGGCGTGGTTGCCCCAGCCGGCAGAGACCTCGCGCACCTCCCAGTGGCCGGCCTTGGCCATCACTGCGGGCTCGATCACGCCAGGCGCGAAGAAGGACCAGCGCAGGTAGGCGCCGCGCCGGGGGTCGTCCAGCGCCGGCGCCAGGCGCCCCGGGGCGTAGCGATCGGCCAGGTAGAGCGCGATGGCGGCGGCCTCGGTGACGACCACATCGCCATCGACCAGCGTGGGCAGCTTGCCCATGGGGTTGAGGGCCAGCAGCTCGGGGCCCTTTTGCTCGCCCTGCATGAGGTCGAGCACCTTGAGCGTGTAGGCAACGCCCGCCTCCTCCAGCGCCCACAGCGTTCCCGCGGCGCGGGAATATGGGTGGTAGTACAAAGTGATGGACATGGCCATGCTCCTTTCTCAGTCCCCGTGGGTGGACCCCGTCACAGCGGAATGTTGCCGTGCTTGCGCCAGGGGTTCTCCAGCTTTTTCTCGCGCAGCATGACCAGCGAGCGGCAGATGCGCCTGCGGGTCTCGTGCGGCAGGATCACGTCGTCGATGAAGCCGCGCGCCCCCGCCACGAAGGGGTTGGCGAAACGCTCCTTGTACTCGGCCTCGCGCGCGGCGAGCTTGACGGGGTCGTTCTTGTCCTCGCGGAAGATGATTTCCACCGCGCCCTTGGCGCCCATCACCGCGATCTCGGCGTTCGGCCAGGCGAAGTTGACGTCGCCGCGCAGGTGCTTGGAGCTCATCACGTCGTAGGCGCCGCCGTAGGCCTTGCGCGTGATGACGGTGATCTTGGGCACCGTGCATTCGGCGTAGGCGAACAGCAGCTTGGCGCCGTGCTTGATGATGCCGCCGTACTCCTGGCTGGTGCCGGGCATGAAGCCGGGCACGTCCACGAAGGTGACCACGGGGATATTGAACGCATCGCAGAAGCGCACGAAGCGCGCGGCCTTGATGGAGCTCTTGATGTCCAGGCAGCCGGCCAGCACCAGCGGCTGGTTGGCGACGATGCCCACGGTCTGGCCTTCCATGCGCGCAAAGCCGATGAGGATGTTCTTGGCGTAGTCGGGCTGCAGCTCGAAGAAGTCGCCGTCGTCCACGGTCTTGACGATCAGCTCCTTCATGTCATAGGGCTTGTTCGGGTTGTCGGGCACCAGGGTGTCCAGGCTCAGGTCCATGCGGTCGGCCGGGTCCTTGCTGGGGCGCACGGGGGGCTTTTCGCGGTTGTTGAGCGGCAGGTAGTTGTACAGGCGGCGCAGCATGAGCAGCGCCTCCACGTCGTTCTCGAAGGCCATGTCGGCCACGCCGCTCTTGGTGGTGTGGGTGACGGCGCCGCCCAGTTCCTCGGCCGTCACTTCCTCGTGCGTCACGGTCTTGACCACCTCGGGGCCGGTGACGAACATGTACGAGCTGTCCTTGACCATGAAGATGAAGTCCGTCATGGCGGGCGAGTACACCGCACCGCCCGCGCAGGGGCCCATGATCATGCTGATCTGCGGGATCACGCCAGACGCCAGCACGTTCTTCTGGAACACGTCGGCATAGCCGCCCAGCGAGGCCACGCCTTCCTGGATGCGCGCGCCGCCCGAGTCGTTGAGGCCGATCACGGGGGCGCCGACCTTCATCGCCTGGTCCATGATCTTGCAGATCTTCTCGGCGTGCGCCTCGGAGAGCGCGCCGCCGAACACCGTGAAGTCCTGGCTGAACACGAACACCAGGCGGCCGTTGATCATGCCGTAGCCGGTGACCACGCCGTCGCCCGGGATCTTGTTGCCGGCCATGCCGAAGTCCGTGCAGCGGTGCTCGACGAACATGTCCCACTCTTCAAAAGTGCCTTCGTCGAGCAGCAGCTCGATGCGCTCGCGCGCCGTCAGCTTGCCTTTCTTGTGCTGGGCGTCGATGCGCTTCTGGCCACCGCCCAGGCGCGCGAGTTCGCGCTTTTTCTCCAGTTGGTCGAGGATGGTTTGCATGGGTATCGTCCTTGGTGTGAATCTTTTTGCTATGTATTTGTGAGCTGCTTGCGCTTACCCTGATTGGGCTGCAAGCAGATTTCTTGCTGCAGTACTGGCGGCGATGCGGCCCGCGGCCACGTCGCTCTGCATCTGCGGCAGCAGCGCCCGCACCGCCGGGTGCTGGCGAAAGGCCTGCTTGAGGCCGTAGTCGATGCGCTCCCACATCCAGGCCAGGGCCTGGCGCTCGCGCCGCGCGGCCAGGCGGCCGTTGTCCGTCTGCAGGCGGCGGAACGCGCACACCGCCTCCCAGAAGGCGTCCATGCCCTGGTGCTGCAGCGCACTGATCTGCAGCACACGCGGATGCCATTGCCGCGCGTCGTGCGGGTTGTGCTCGGGGTTGCCGTGCAGGCCCAGCAGGCGCAGGCTGGAAGTGATCTGCGCCTGGGCGCGCGTGGCGGCGGCCGGGTCGATGTCGGCCTTGTTGATGACCACCAGGTCGGCCAGCTCCATCACGCCCTTCTTGATGGCCTGCAGGTCGTCGCCCGCGTTGGGCAGTTGCAGCACGCAGAACATGTCGGTCATGCCGTGCACGGCCGTCTCGCTCTGGCCCACGCCCACGGTCTCGACGATGACCACGTCGTAGCCCGCCGCCTCGCAGACGAGCAGGCTCTCGCGCGTCTTCTCCGCCACGCCGCCCAGCGTGCCGCCGCTGGGGCTGGGGCGGATGTAGGCGCTCTCGTGCATGGAGAGCTGCTCCATGCGCGTCTTGTCGCCCAGGATGGAGCCGCCCGAGACGGAGGAGGAGGGGTCTATGGCCAGCACCGCCACCTTGAGCCCCTGCCCCACCAGGTACAGGCCCAACGCCTCGATGAAGGTGCTCTTGCCCACGCCGGGCACGCCGCTGATGCCCAGGCGCAGGGCCTGGCCGGTGTGCGGCAGCAGGGCGGTCAGCAGCGCATCGGCCTGCGCGCGGTGGTCGGCGCGGGTCGATTCGAGCAGGGTGATGGCCTTGGCCATGGCACGGCGCCGGACCGCGGGCACGCCCTGCAGAATGCCTTGCAGCAACTGCGCAGGGATCACTGGGCCACAGCCTTCTTGATCTGCTCCAGCACGTCCTTGGCGCTGGCGGGGATCGGCGTGCCGGGGCCGTAAATGCCCTTGACGCCGGCGTCGTACAGGTAGCCGTAGTCCTGCTGCGGGATCACGCCGCCGACGAAAACGATGATGTCGTCCGCCCCCTGCCGGCGCAGCTCGGCGATGATGGCCGGCACCAGCGTCTTGTGGCCGGCGGCCAGGGTGGAGATGCCCACGGCGTGCACGTCGTTCTCTATGGCCTGGCGCGCGCATTCCTCGGGCGTCTGGAACAGCGGGCCGATGTCCACGTCGAAGCCCAGGTCGGCAAAGGCGGTGGACACCACCTTGGCGCCGCGGTCGTGCCCGTCCTGGCCCAGCTTGGCGATCATCACGCGCGGGCGGCGGCCCTGCTGCGTGGCAAAGGCGTCGATCTCGGACTTGAGTTTTTCCCAGCCTTCGGCCGAGTCGTAAGCGGCAGCGTACACACCGGTCACCTTTTGCGTATCGGCGCGGTGGCGCCCAAAGACTTTTTCCAGCGCGTCCGACACCTCGCCCACCGTGGCGCGCAGACGGATCGCCTGGATCGACAGATCCAGCAGGTTGCCCTGGCCGGACTCTGCTGCGGAAGTAAGAGCAGCCAGCGCTTGCTCCACGGCGCTTGGGTCGCGTTTTGCCTTGATGGCGTTCAGACGGGCAATCTGGTTCTCGCGCACCTTGACGTTGTCGACCTCCAGGATGTCCACGGGGTCTTCCTTGGTGAGCTTGTACTTGTTCACGCCGACGATGACTTCACGCCCGGAGTCGATGCGTGCCTGCTTCTCGGCGGCGGCGGCCTCGATCTTGAGCTTGGCCCAGCCGCTGTCCACGGCGGCGGTCATGCCGCCCATGGCCTCGACCTCTTCGATGATCTTCCAGGCGGCGTCCGCCATGTCCTGGGTGAGCTTCTCCATCATGTAGGAGCCGGCCCAGGGGTCGATCACGTTGGTGATGTGGGTTTCTTCCTGGATGATGAGCTGGGTGTTGCGCGCGATGCGGGCCGAGAACTCGGTGGGCAGGGCGATGGCTTCGTCCAGCGCATTGGTGTGCAGGCTTTGCGTGCCGCCGAACACCGCCGCCATGGCCTCGATGGTGGTGCGCACCACGTTGTTGTACGGGTCCTGCTCGGTCAGCGACCAGCCGGACGTCTGGCAGTGCGTGCGCAGCATCAGGCTCTTGGGGTTCTTGGCGTTGAACCCCTTCATGATGCGGCACCACAAGAGGCGCGCGGCGCGCATCTTGGCGATCTCCAGGTAGAAGTTCATGCCGATCGCCCAGAAGAACGACAGGCGGCCGGCAAAGTCGTCCACGTCCATGCCCTTGGCAATGGCCGTCTTCACGTATTCCTTGCCGTCGGCCAGGGTGAAGGCCAGCTCCAGCGCCTGGTTGGCGCCGGCTTCCTGCATGTGGTAGCCCGAGATCGAGATCGAGTTGAACTTGGGCATGTTCTGGCTCGTGTACTCGATGATGTCGCCGATGATGCGCATCGACGGCTTGGGCGGGTAGATATAGGTGTTGCGGACCATGAACTCCTTGAGGATGTCGTTCTGGATGGTCCCGGACAGCTTGTCCTGCGGCACGCCCTGCTCCTCGGCGGCCACCACGTAGCCCGCCAGCACGGGCAGCACGGCGCCGTTCATGGTCATGGACACGCTCACCTTGTCCAGCGGAATGCCGTCGAACAGGATCTTCATGTCCTCCACGCTGTCGATGGCCACGCCGGCCTTGCCCACGTCGCCCGTCACGCGCGGATGGTCGCTGTCGTAGCCGCGGTGCGTGGCCAGGTCAAAGGCCACCGACACGCCCTGCCCGCCCGCAGCCAGGGCCTTGCGGTAGAAGGCGTTGGATTCTTCGGCCGTGGAAAAGCCGGCGTACTGGCGGATGGTCCAGGGCCGCACGGCGTACATGGTGGCCTGCGGGCCGCGCAGATAGGGCTCGAAGCCCGGCAGCGTGTTGGCGTACGGCAGGCTCTGCGTGTCTTCGGCCGTGTACAGCGGCTTGACGGTGATGCCGTCGGGCGTGTGCCAGTTCAAGGCGCTCACGTCGCCGCCCGGGGCCGATTTGGCGGCGGCCTTGGCCCAGTCAGCCAGGGAGGCGGGCGCAAAAAGGGGCTCGGATGAGGGGTGCTGGTCGCTCATGGCGGGGATTCTCCGGGGGGATGCGGGGAAGGTTGGCAGGGCAATCCCTGTTGTTACCGCAAGTTTACATCATTCATAATTATTCATTCAAAATATTCTCTGCAGCTTACAATCGCCCCATGTCTGCCGTCACCCTCACCCCCCGTGCCCTGTACGAAGACGTGGCCGAGCTGCTGCGCCAGCGCATCTTCCGGCGCGAGCTCGAGCCCGGCAGCTGGATAGACGAGCTCAAGATCGCCGAGGAGCTGGGCATCAGCCGCACCCCATTGCGCGAAGCGCTCAAGGTGCTCGCCGCCGAAGGCCTGGTCACCATGAAGGTGCGCCGCGGCGCCTACGTGACCGAGATGTCGGAAAAGGACTTGCGCGACGTCTACCACCTGCTCAGCCTACTCGAGAGCGACGCCGCCGCCGCCGTCGCGGCCCAGGGCAGCGACGCGGATTTGCAGTCCCTGCAGGCCCTGCACGAGGAACTGGAGGCCGCCGCTGGCGAGCGCGACCGCTTCTTTGCCATCAACGAGCGCTTTCACATGCGCCTGCTGGAGCTGGCCGACAACCGCTGGCGCAGCCAGATGGTGACGGACCTGCGCAAGGTCATGAAGCTCAACCGCCACCACTCCCTGCTCAAGCAGGGGCGCATCGTGGACTCGCTGGCCGAGCACCGCCGCCTGATGCAGGCGCTGCACGCGCGCGATGCCCAGGCCACACGCCTGGCCATGCAGGAGCACTTCCGCCAGGGACTGGAAGCCGCGACCTGAGACCAGCCGCCCGCGACGCGGCGGGCCCAGAGCGCTATGATTTCAGGGTTTACCCTGATGCGCCGCCCCCCGGGCGCGCACCACTCCGGAGCCCGCCACCATGACCTCTGCCCCTTCCAGCCTGGCAGCCGTGCAGACCCTGCCCGAACTGCTGGCCCTGCGCGCCGCACACACCCCCGACGGCGAGGCCTACCGCGCCTTCGACCCCGCGAGCCAGACCTGGCGCAGCCTGAACTGGGCGCAGACGGCCGAGCGCGTGGAGCGCTGGCGCAGCGCCCTGGCCGCCATGGCGCTGCCGCGCGGCGCGCGCGTCGCCATCCTGCTGCCCAACGGGCTCGACGCCATGAGCATGGACCAGGCCACGCTGGCCTGCGGCCATGTGCCCGTGCCGCTGCACGCCATCGACAACCCGGGCAGCATCGCCTACATCCTGGCGGACTGCGAGGCCACGCTGCTGGTGCTGGAAACCGCGGAGCAATGGGAGCGCATCCAGGCCGTGGGCACCGCCCTGCCCCATCTGCGCGGCGTGCTGCTCACCCAGCCCGGGCAAACCGGCCAGGGCGGCAGCCGCGCGCCGGGCGGCGTGCCGTGCCGGGCGCTGGCAGACTGGCTGGCGCATGCCGACGGCACAGCCGCGCCGGCCACGCCGCCCACGGCCGACGACCTGGCCGCCATCGTCTACACCTCGGGCACCACGGGCAAACCCAAAGGCGTGATGCTGACGCACCGCAACGTGGTCTCCGACGTCCAGGCCGTGCTGCAGCGCATCACCCCCACACCCGAGGACGTGTTCCTCTCCTTTCTGCCGCTGTCGCACACCTTCGAGCGCACCGCGGGCTACTACCTGCCCATGGCCGCGGGCTGCTGCGTGGCCTACGCCCGCTCGGTGGCGCTGTTGTCCGAGGACCTGCGCAGCGTGCGCCCCACGGTGCTGATCTCGGTGCCGCGCATCTACGAGCGCGTGCACGCCAAGGTGCTGGAGTCGCTGGCCCCGTCGCGCCTGCGCAGTCGCCTGTTCGACGCCGCCGTGGCCGTGGGCTGGCGGCGCTTTTGCGCGACACAGGGCCTGCCGGATCCCGGGCCGCAGGACGCCCAGGCCGCGGGCGCCTGGGCCGCCCTGCCCTGGCCGCTGCTGCAGCGCCTGGTAGCCAGGCCGCTGCTGGCGCAGTTCGGCGGGCGCGTGCGCGTGGCCGTGAGCGGCGGCGCGCCGCTGTCGGCGAACATCGCACGCTGCTTCCTGGGGCTGGGCCTGCCTCTGCTGCAGGGCTACGGCATGACGGAGACCTCGCCCGTGGTGGCCGTCAATGCGCTGGACGATAACCACCCCGCCAGCGTGGGCCGGGCGCTGCCGGGCGTGGAGGTGCGCATCGGCGAGAACCGCGAGCTGCAGGTGCGCGGCCCCATCGTGATGCAGGGCTACTGGAAGCGACCCGAGGACACGGCGCGCACCCTCTCGCCCGAAGGCTGGCTGGGCACGGGCGACCAGGCCGAGATCATCGACGGGCGCATCCATATTCGGGGTCGCATCAAGGAAATCATCGTCACCTCCACCGGCGAGAAGGTGCCGCCGGCCGACCTGGAGCTGGCCGTGACCGCCGACCCGCTGTTCGAGCAGGCCTTCGTGGTGGGCGAGAACCTGCCCTTCATCGCCTGCGTGGCGGTGGTGCACCCCGAGGAATGGCAGCGCGTGGCCCGCCACCTGGGGCTGGACCCCAAGGACCCGGCCAGCCTCGACCACCCGGCTGCACGCCAGGAGGCGCTGGCACGCATCGCCCGCCACACGGCAGGCTTTGCGCGCTACGCCGTGCCGCGCGCCGTGCACCTGGTGCAGGAGCCCTGGACCATAGAGAACGGGCTCATGACCCCCACGCTCAAGCTCAAGCGCAGCAACCTCATGGCGCGCTACGCCGCCCCCATCGAGGCCCTGTACCAGCGGGCCGCAGGCCGCTGAACCGGCTGCGGCCGTGGCGCCCGGCCCGCAAGGCGGCGGAAACAAGCGGAAACATCTGGCCGGATGCCTGCGCCTGCCCTATGCTATGGGCAGGCCAGTCATAGAACGCACCCGCATGAAAACCGCAGACAAGCCCGTCGTGTACGGCATCGAAGACATCCTCACCAGCCTGTGCAACTCGGTCACCCGGGTGCTGAACAAGGCCACGCAAAGCGAAATCCACTACTCGGGCATGGTGCAGCGCATCACGCGCACCTGCCTCAAGCCCGACATCGGCTGCTTCGTGCTGTTCGACGGCGGGTTCTCGGGCCTGGTCATCATCAACTTCTCGGCCCAGGCCGCCATGGAGCTGTATTCCAAGTACATGCTGCACATGGGCATGGCGCGCGAGGATCTGGCGGGCTCGTTCACCGCCGACGAGGTGGGCAACGTCATGGGCGAGCTCATGAACCAGGTGCTGGGCGACTTCACCAGCAAGGTGCACCGCGAGCTGCAGACCCACATCACCCAGAGCCAGCCCAAGATGATGGCGCTGAACAAGCAGGTGCTGCTGAGCGTGGACGCCAACCTGGACCAGCCCGAGGCGCGGCGCGTGACCTTCTACACCGCGTCCAACCACCTGTTCTACCTGGAGATGGCGATAGACCGCACGGAGTTCATCAAGCTCTATGACTTCGCCCCCCAGGAGGCACCGGACCCCGACGCCCTGATCGCCCAGGCGCACGCACAGGCGGCGGCGCCCCGCGCCGAGGCCGCCGCGTCCGCCGCGTCCGCCTCCAGCGACACCGACGATCTGCTCAAATCCCTGGGCATGTAGGGCGCCCGCCGGCAACGCACACCGGCGGACAGCGGATCAGGCGGCACAGGCTTCGGTGCGCGCCTCGGTCTGCGTGGCGTACACGCCGCCAAAGCGGTTGGCCAGGAAGTCCGCGAGCCGCACCTGCTCCTGCCCCACAAAGCCCTGCTGCGGCAGGGCCCCCTGGGCCACCAGGTCCAGCGCGGCGCAAATGCCGGCCGCCGTAGTGCGCTGGATGGCACTGAGGCGATGGCCCTGCACCTCGCAACCGAGGATGCGCGCCGAATGCGACTCCTGCACCAGCCGGCCGCCCTGCAGGCCCGTGCTGCTGGCGAACACCACGATCACGTCCTGCCCGGTGGTGGGAATGGCGGCCTCGAAAATCTCCTTGAGCAGATCGCGCCGCTCGCGCAGGCGCAGGTCGTTGAGCAGGAGCTTGAGGATGGCGCAGTGGCCGGGGTAGCGGATGGACTTGTAGTCCACCTGCCGGGCCTTGCCCGCCAGCGTCTCGGTCAGCGTGCCCAGGCCGCCCGAGGTGTTGAAGGCTTCGTACTCCACGCCGTCCAGCGCAAAGGTCTCCAGCCCTTCGAGCGCGGGCACGGTGGTCTTGGCGCCGTCGACAATGGCCTCGCAGGGGTTGCAGTACTCGTTGATCAGGCCCTCCGTGCTCCAGGTCAGGTTGTAGCGCAGCGCGCCCTGCGGGTAGCGCGGCAACGCGCCCACACGCATGCGCAGGCTGTGCAGCTCGTCAAAGCGCCGCGCCAGGTCGTTCCCCACGATGCCGATGAAGCCGGGCGCCAGCCCGCACTGGGGCATGAGCACGCTGCGCGCGTCCTGCGCCAGCGCGCGGATGGCCTGGGTGCTTTGCACGTCCTCGGTCAGGTCGAAATAGTGCACCCCGGCGCGTGCGCACTGCGTGGCCACGCCCACGGCGCAGTGGAAGGGCAGCGCGTTGAGCACGGCGCAGCGCCCGGCGATGGCGCGTGCCAGCGCCGCCTCGTCGCCCACGGTGCAGGTGGCTACGCCCAGCGCGGCCACGGCCTGGAGGCGCAGCGGGTCGCGGTCCGCCACGAGCACGTCGTAGTCGCCGCTGCGCGAAAGCAGCAGCGCCATGGCAAAGCCGATGTGGCCGGCGCCCAGGATGGTGATGGAACGGCGGGGGGTGGTCATGGCAGGTCTCCTCGGTTCTTGGATGGGGCTGTCGTGCAGCACCCTGGCATGCTAGGCGCGATTGCTGTCAATGTGTAGCGTGCAATACGACGAATAACGCTTTAATATCAGTCATTCCGACGAAAACCACCGACACACCATGCAATCTGCCCTGGACGAGACCGACCGCCGGCTCCTGAGCCTGCTGCAGGCCAACGCCCGCGAGAGCACCGCCACGCTGGCGCGGCGCCTGGGGCTGGCGCGCACCACCGTGGTCGCGCGCATCGCCCGGCTGGAGCGCGACGGCGTGGTCGCGGGCTATGGCGTGCGCCTGGGCGCGCGCATGGACCAGGCCACCGTGCGCGCCTGGTGCAGCCTGAGCGTGCTGCCGCAGTCCGCGCCGCAGGTGCTGCGCGCCCTGGCCGCCATGCCCGAGGTGGAGGAGGTGTCGGCCGTGAGCGGGCCGTTCGACTACCTGGCCTTTGTGCGCTGCCCCAGCCACGAGCGGCTCGACGCCCTGCTGGACCAGATCGGCCAGACCGACGGCGTGCACCGCACGCAGACCAGCATCGTGCTCAGCCGCAAGATTGACCGGCGCGGGATTGGGTAACCCCCCCTGTGGCGCTGCGCGCCTTCCCCCTGCTCTCGCAGCGCGGCGGGGCGGGACGGCCCTTGCGCGGGGGCCGCCGGTCTGGGATGCGCCCATTTCAGACGCTGTGTCTCGCCCGGCGAGCGCTCTATTTTTTATAGCTGCTGGCGCTTGCTCGATAAGCACCAGAGGGCTATTTCATTCCACATCAAACTGGTCTGCGTTCTTGCCCTGGATGGGGGCATAGAACGCCTTGATGCGGGCCATGTCGGCGTCCACGTCGCCCGTGGGCTGGAACAGCGGCCCCAGGCCGCCCACCTTGCGCCCGAAGTCCACAAACGCCAGCACGATGGGCACGCCCGCCTGCTGGGCGATGAAGTAAAAGCCCGTCTTCCAGTGCCGCGTGCGCCCGCGCGTGCCTTCGGGCGGAATGATGAGCTGCATGGGCCCCTCGGCCTCGCGCATGGCCTGGGCCGAGCTGGCGACCAGGTTGCTGCTCTGGCTGCGGTTGACCGGAATGCCTCCCAGCCAGCGCATCAACCCGCCGAACGGCGCCCGGAAAATGCTCTGCTTGCCCATCCAGTACACGCGCAGGCGCAGGGCAAAGGCCAGCATCAGGGTGTAAGGCAAATCCCAATTGCTGGTGTGCGGCGCAGCAATCAGCACGCTCTTGACGGCCTGCGGAGGCAGCGCGCCCTCCACCTTCCAGCCGCCGAGCCGCAGCAGGGCCAGCGACAGGCCGCGCAGCAGGGTGTTGACGATGGGTGTATCAAAAATGGTGCGATGGCGCATGGGAACTCAGACAGTGCATGCACCAAGGGCGATCTTGATACTTCTTGCAACAAACGGGCGCGAGTGTAGCAGCGCCGCCCCACCCTGCCGGGACTGCAACGGCCCCAAAAAACACAGCGCCGCAGGGCAAGCCCTTGCGGCGCTGTGGGCGGCGGGGCTCTGCCCGCGGGGGCGCTGGCAGCACCTGGGGGCTCAGGCCCCTGCGAGCACCACCTCGACGCGGCGTGCCTCGGCATTGCTGCCGCTGCCCTGGGTGGCTTCGGGCTTCTTCAGCTCGATGCGGTCTTCGGCCACACCCAGGGCCTGGAGGGCGTCGCGCACGGCCAGGGCGCGGTTCTTGGCCAGCTCGGCATTCTGCGCAGCGTCGCCCGTGGCGTCGTGAAAGCCCGAGACCACGGCCTTCTGCCCGGCGGCCACGCCCTGGACGATGCCAGCCAGGGCCTCGTTGGCGCCCGCGGCCAGGTCGGCCTTGCCGGTGGCGAAGTAGAACTTGACCACGCCGTTGTCCACGCGCACGCTGGCGCCGTCATCCGTTGCGGCCGCTGCAGCCGCCGCAGGCGCCTTGGGGCTGCCCATGCCGCGCTGGACCACCACCGTGCCCACCACGCTGGCCACCACCAGCGCAATCAAGGCGAACACCAGGCCCAGGGCAAAGCGCTGCTGGCTGTCAGCATCGGAACTGCTGAACGACATCTTGGAAACTCCGTGAAAAAATGAGGGGGAGAGCGCACTCGAACCACCCATTGTAAATTGCCCCGTCACGCCGCCATGTCTGCCTTCTCCCCTTCCACCCGCGACCCTGCCCCACTCCTGGAACGCACCCTGCAGCACTGGGGCGGGCGCGGCGACGTGTGGATTTTTGGCTATGCCTCGCTGATCTGGCGGCCCGACTTCGAGCACGCCGAGCGCCGCCCGGCGCGCGTGCATGGCTGGCACCGTGCGCTCAAGATGTGGAGCCACGTCAACCGCGGCACGCCCGAGCGGCCCGGCCTGGTGTTTGCCATGCTCTCGGGCGGCAGTTGCCAGGGCATGGTGTTTCGCGTGCGCGAACGCCAGGCCCACGCTGTGCTGCAGACGCTGTGGTTGCGCGAGATGCCGGTGGCCGTGTACGACCCGCGCTGGCTCGCCTGCCAGACGCCGCAAGGCCCGGTGCAGGCCCTGGCGTTCACGCTCTCGCGCCGCAGCCCGCATTTCACGGGCACGCTGGCCGACGAGGAGTACCGCCGCATCTTCGCCCAGGCCCGCGGTCGCTACGGCAGCACGCACGACTACGCGCGCGACACCTACCACGGCCTGCGCCAGGTCGGCATCGACGACCGCGCACTGGGGCGCCTGCTCCAGCGCACCACTCCTTAGGCCGCCCGGGCGTGACCGTTGTCGCCTTCGCCCTGGCGGGCTGCTCGTCCGTCGCCTCCGGCCCCGCGGCGTGCGCCGTGATCCGGAAGGATTGACACCACCCCCTGCCCGGTGGCCGCCGGGCAGAATAGAGGGTATGAGCAGCCCTTCCATTTCCATCGCCGACCTGCGCAAGAGCTACGAGCGCGCCGAACTCAACGAAGACGCCTCGCATGCCGACCCCATGCAGCAATTCGACCAGTGGCTCAAGGAGGCCCTGGCCGCCCAGGTGCCCGAGCCCAACGCCATGACCGTGGCCACCGTGGGCAGCGACCTGCGCCCGAGCACGCGCGTGGTGCTCATCAAGGGCTTTGATGCGCGCGGCATCGTCTGGTACACCAACTACGAGAGCCGCAAGGGCCGCCAACTGGCGGGCAACCCCTATGCGGCGCTGCAGTTCCACTGGGTGGAGCTCGAGCGCGTGGTGCGCATCGAGGGCCTGGTGGAGAAGGTCAGCGACGCCGAGAGCGACGAGTACTTCCACAGCCGCCCGCTGGACTCGCGCATCGGCGCCTGGGCCAGCCCGCAAAGCCAGGTGATTGCCGGGCGCAGCGTGCTGGTGGCCAATGCCGCCCGGTACGGCGCGCAGTTCATGCTCAAGCCACCGCGCCCGCCCCACTGGGGCGGCTACCGCCTGGTGCCCGACCAGTGGGAGTTCTGGCAAGGCCGCAAGAGCCGCCTGCACGACCGGCTGCGCTACCGCCAGGAAGGCAGCGCCTGGGTGCGCGAGCGCCTGGCGCCCTGACGGCGCCCCGCAGCACGGACCCCAGCAGGGTCTCAGACCTTTGATGCTACAAATATAGTAGCTTCTGGCGCTTGCTGCAAAAGCGCCAGCACCGTTTTTGCCTTTAAATCCGCGGCCGCGGCCTGCCCGGGGCCCGCGCCGCATCAAGGCGCAGGCGGCACCGCAAAGCGCACCTTGCCGCGCCGCGGTTCGAAGGTGCTGCCATCGGGCAGCACGTGCATGCGGATGTCGCTGGCCTTGGCGAGCAGGTCGCGGGTGTCGTCGATGATGCGGGCCTGCCGCGCATCAAACAGCTTGACGTAGTGCGTGCCCAGCACTTCCCAGACGCCATCGGGGCGCACCAGCAGGGCGGTTTCCTCGTCGATGCCCACGCCAATGAGTTGCGGGTGGTCGAGCACCGCGCTGAGCAGCCGGTTGTAGCGTGCGCGGTGCATGAAGTGCTGGTCCACGATGGCGCCCTTGAAGAAGCCAAACCCCGGGGCCAGCTCCTTCATGCCCCGGGCGATGTTGATCTGCTCCTGCTCTTCCTCATCGTGCGGGGTGCGCCAATTGCCGGTGAGCATGAGCGCGCTCATCACCGACGCCCCTGCCGAGGTCCCCCCCACCGCAGCGCCCTCGCGGTAGCGCCGCTCAATCACCTCCAGCGCCCGGCTGCCCACCAGCAGCGACGAGAGCCGCACCTGGTCGCCACCCGTGAACCAGTAGCCCGTGAATGCCTCCAGCAGGGCCGCCGTGCTGTCCGCATCGGCGTCTTGCGGCGCTATGTCCACCACCTGCGCACTGACGCCCAGGCGCTGGAAGTCGGCCACCATCTCCTGGGCTTCCTCGTCCCCCTGGGAACTGGCCATGGGCAGCACGGCGATGTGGGCCTTGTCCTTGCCGCCGGCCAGGGCCACGTAGCGCTGCACCACATGCAGCGGCGTGTCGCCGCCACCGACGATGAGCAGGTTTCCCTTGGGCTGGGCGAAAAAATCCGGCATCTGCCCCCACGCCGGCCAGACCAGCAGGGCCACCAAACCACCCAGGAACCCCCAGAAAAGCAATGCCCGCCGCGCGTGCGGCAATGGGCGCACAGGCCACCAAAAAACCATGGAGCAATCAAGCGAAACGTATCCAGACCACAAGCACCGGCGCTGCAGGGCGCCCGGTGCACCAAGCGCCGGGGTGTGATGGGGCGGGCAGCCCGAAGTTCCCCTACGGCTGGCGCCCGGCAGCCGCCAGCACGCAGGCTGCTGGCAGGCCTGCCGTCAGGGCCGTTCGCAGGCGCCGTCCAGCCCCACCGCGCCTGCGAGCTTCTGCAGGCGCGAGCGCTTGTCCAGGCAGGCCTGGTACTCGGCCTCGGCCGCCTTCTGCTGCGCCAGGCGCGTGGCCTGGGCGCGCTCGGCCTGCAGCCGGGCCACGCGCTCGCGCAGTTGCGGCATCGCAGCCAGGGCGGCTTTTTCACCCTCCACGATGGCGCTGGCGCGCTGGGTGAAGTCCGCCGGGCCCATGTCCAGCACCTGCGGGCGGATGATGACGTCGGCCCGCGCCAGCTCGGCCTGGCCCAGCTTCTGGCCCATGATGGCGATGGACTGGTTCAGCGCGCCCAGCATGTGGCTGGGCGCCTGGCCCCGCGCCTTGCTGGAGATGTCCACCGCGACCACCACGTCAGCGCCCAGTTGCCGTGCCGCGTCCACCGGTACGGGGCTCACGATGCCGCCGTCCACGAAGTGGTACTTGCCGATGGTGACCGGCTGGAACACGCCCGGCACGCTGCTGGACGCCCGCACCGCCTGCCCCGTGTTGCCGCGCGCGAACACGGTGCGCTCGCCATCTTCGAGCCGCGTGGCCACCGCCACGAAGGGCTTGGCGAGCTGCTCCAGAGGCTTGCGGTGCACCTGCTCGTTCACGTAGTCCTCCAGCTTCTGGCCCAGCACCAGCCCGCCGGAAGAAAACTGCAGGTCGCGGATCCTGGCTTCGTCCAGCGCCACGGCCTTGTCCTGCAGCTCGAACGCATTCATGCCGCTGGCATACAGCGCCCCCACCACACTGCCCGCGCTGGTGCCCGCCACCACGGCGGGCGCAAAGCCATTGGCCTCCAGCATCTTGATGACGCCAATGTGCGCAAACCCCTTGGCCGCGCCACCGCCGAGGGCGATGCCGATCTTGATGGGGGGCGCGGGGGTGGTGCTGGCCGTGGGTTCGGGCGCGGCGGGTGGCGTGCTCGGCGGTGTGCTGGCGCAGGCGGTCAGGGTGGCCACCAGAAGGTACGTCAGGAAGCGTGGGAAGGCGCCGCCAAGGCGCATGCCGGGGGATGAGGCTGTCATGGGGGCTTAGAGTTTAGCGGCAGGCAGCGGCCTGGTGCCAGGAACGCACAGCGCGCGGTGTGGCATTGCGGCGAACGCGCAGCGCACACCCGGCGCCTATATTTAAAACTGAAAATAATATAAATTTGCAGCAAAATATAAATTGAGTTATACTTCGTGGCGTTGCACTCACCGCAACGCCTGCCCAGAGGCGCAAGCCTCCCCGCGCAGTTTGCCTTTTGCGACCTTTGTCGCCCAGTGGGTCTGTAGAGCTGCAGCCCACCGAGTCCCTTGATGCTCACGCAGGCCGATTCCCACGCCTGCGACCCTGAATGCACCAGATTTCACAGACCGCCATTTCCATGGGCCAATACGTCGTTTCGCCCGCGACACACCCCACCGACTGTGGCCGCTTTCGCGTCTCCTTCTCGGTCCAGCGCTCCCAGGGCAACGGCAGCTACTGCCGCGTGTTCCGCTTTGACAAAGCCTTCGCCTCGCGCGAAGCCGCCCGGCTCTTTGCAGTCACCCAGGGCTGGCTGCAAGCGAGCATGCAGCCAGCCCGTGTGCTGACGCATGATCTGGACACCCCAGACCCCCTCCCCCCTTCTCCGTTGTTGCGGACTCCCGATCCGCACATTCATACCCCAACGGTGCGCCATCCATTGCGCGCCATTACTCAGAAAGGCTCATCCATGAGCAGCAAAATCTACGTGGGCAACCTGCCCTACTCCGTGACCGACTCCAGCCTGGAAAGCAACTTTGCCGAATTTGGCCAAGTCTCCTCGGCCAAGGTCATGATGGACCGCGACACCGGCCGCTCCAAAGGCTTCGGCTTTGTGGAAATGGCCTCGGCCGAATTCGCCCAGGCCGCCATCAACGCGCTGAACGGCATGTCCGTCGATGGCCGCGCCATCGTCGTGAACCTGGCCCGCCCCCGCGAAGAAAACCGTGGCTCGGGTGGCTACAGCGCCAACGGCTACGGCGGCAACAAGCGCTCGGACGTGGGCTACGGCACGGGCGGCTACGGCGGCGGCCGTTACTGAATCCAGTAACACCCCGTAAAGAACCGGCTCTGAGGAGCCGGTTTTTTTTCGCCTGAGATGCCAGCCCCAGCCGGGGCCCCGCCGCTTGCCCAACCCATGTCAGCGCAAAACACCATGCAATTATTTTGTGTTGATGCTATATTCTTTCTAGAGAAACACAGGAGTCCCCCCATGCAGCCCCATGTGACCCCGGCCCCGGACAAAGCCATGGTGCTGGGCAAGGCCACCATCCGCGCCGCCCAGGAACTGCAGCTCTCCAACGCCGCCCTGGCGCGCGTGATCGGCCTGAGCGAACCCAGCATCAGCCGCATTGCCGGCGGCGCGCGCGGCATCGCCCCAGAATCCAAGGAAGGCCAACTGGCCCTGCTGGTGGTACGCCTGTTCCGCTCGTTGGACCCGCTGGTGGGCTCCGACGCACAAAGGCGCCACGACTGGCTGCGCAGCCACAACAGGGCGCTCAACGGCACGCCCGCCGCACTCATCGAAACCCCCACGGGCCTGGTCAACGCCCTCGCCTACCTGGACGGCATGCGGGCTGCCGCCTGATGGCCGCCACGGCGTGGAACCCCGGCTGGGTGCAAGAGCACACCCAGCCCCGGGCCATGCACGCATTTCGCATGGTCGAAACGCAGCACATCGCCGCCACCCTGCGCCTGGTGGACTCCGCCGCCGAGCAGGACCTGCTGGAGCAGATGCTGGACGCCAGCAAGCCACCCCTGCCGCCCGAAGCCCAGGGCATCCACTACCTGCTGGCCGCGCCCTTCCGCTACCTGCCCCCCACGGGCTCGCGCTTTCGCAGCCCGCACAGGCCCGGCATCTGGTACGGCGCGGACGACCCCTACTGCGCCTGCGCCGAAATCGCCTACTGGCGCCAGCGCTTCCTGCTGGACAGCGCGGCCCTCACCACGCAACACTTGTCCACCGACCATTCCCTGTACGAAGCCGCCGTGCAAGGCCAGGCCATCGACCTGCAGACGCCTCCCTGGTCCCAGGCCGAGGCGCACTGGCAACACCCCAGCGACTACACCGAAACCCAGAAGCTGGGCGCGCTGGTGCGCGAGGCGGGCGACGTGGCGTGGATTCGGTATGCCTCGGTCCGTGCCCCGGGGCATGCATGCGCCGCCGTGTTCGACCCGCGCAGCCTGACCATGCGGACCCCGGAGGGCCGGTACGAGCAGTGGCACTGCCATACGACCCGCGAGCGGGTCACGCTGTCGAATGGGCGGGTGCGGTTTGACTTTTGATGGGTGGATTCAGGCATCCGCGCATTGGTTACGCGCGGAGCCCGCAAGCGCGGCCTGACCATGCAGACCCCAAGGGCCGGTACCAACAACCAAGGCTCAATGATCCTTGTCAGAGTCGATCACGAACACCATGCCCAAAAAACCGACGGAGACGGTCTTGTTCTGGACACTGGTGTAGGACGCAACCCCCAGGGAGTGGTAGTTGCTGACAAAAGCGGTCAATGCCCCGACACCCAAAAGGCCGGCCAATGGACTGCGCTCCGCAATGGACTCCTTGATCTGGCTTCGATGCCGTTCGGCAGATGGATTGAGGGCGATTGCTGCGACAAAGATGGCGCCCGTTATCACGGCCGCTTTTGCTGCTGGTGTCATGAAAGCTCCCAAAGCCTGGGTTGCACAGAGGCCTGCCAAACCGGCGATGGCGATGGAGCCACCCCGGGAATCGTGGAGGCCGGTTGGTTGAAGTCAGGCCGTCGTTGTGGCCTGATGGCCGGGTTGTCGGTGGTAGTTTGCCTCAGCCCCGTCGGGCAAGATGTAGCCGATGGTTCCGCTCGGGGTTGCGCTGCTCATTGAAACACGCACACGCCCAGCGACCGGCTTTTGGCCCGGTACATGGCGGTGTCTGCGGCGCGCAGATAGTCGTCCACCGTCGCCAGCCTGGATGCGCTGCTGACCAATCCGATACTCGCGCCACTGCGCACGGTGTGTTCGCCGATCACGTAGGGCGCTGCGAGGGCGGCGGCGATCTGTTGGGCGCGCTGGCTGGCTTCGGTGGGGTCAATCGACTCCAGCAGCACATTGAACTCGTCGCCACTCATGCGGGCGACCAGATCCGCCGCACGCACGCAGGATTCGAGCCGCCGCGCCACCTGCTGCAACAACTGGTCGCCCACATGGTGCCCGTAGCTGTCATTGACGGCCTTGAACTCATTGAGATCCAGCAGCAGCACGGCGAACATCGCAGCGCCATCGCGTGCCGGCACGCCATCACCGTTCGCCGCCTCGTTCTGGTGCAGCGCGATGAGATGCGCGAGGCGATCGCGGAACAAGGGCCGGCCGGGCAAGCTGGTGAGCGCATCGTAGGAACTGCCGCGTTCGGCCAGATCGCTGAGCGACCCCGCCATGCGCACCGCAACGCCGTCTTCAAACTCGGCAAGCCCGCGCCAATTGACCCACACCAGCCGCCCAGCCCCGTGGAAGGCGCGGAAATCCACCGAAAAGTTCGGGCTGTGCCCCGCCAGGTGCCTGCGGCAGGCCGCCTGCACGCGAGCGCGATCCTCGGGGTCGATGAGCTGCTCCAGAAAGCGCCAGCCACCGTCGTACACATGATCGCCGCCAGCCAGCCCGACGATCTGGTGAAAGCGCCCGGACACATGCAGGGCGTCCGTGCGCAAGTCCCAATACCAGATGCCGTCATTCGATCCACGGGTCGCCAGCGAATAGCGGTTTTCCGAACGCACCAACTCCAGTTCGGTGTTCTTCTGCTGGGTCACGTCGATCATCAGGCCGATCATGCGGTTCGGCCGACCCGGCTCGACCACTGCGCGGCACAGGTCACGCACCCACACCACCTTGCCGGACTTGGCAATCAGCCGGTAACTCATCTCGTAGGCATAGCTGTGCGTGGCGTTGTATGCGGCATCGTCGATCAGCAGGGCCTGCTCCAGATCATCGGGATGCACATGCGCCCGCCAGAAGCCCGGGTCAGCCCGCCACTCCTCCACGGAGTAACCGAACAAGCGCTCCACCTGCGGGCTCAGGAAGGTATTGCCCACGCCGATTTCAGCCTCCCACACCACGCCATCAATGGTTTCCAGCAGGCGCAGAAAGCGCTGGCGAACCTCCACCAGCACCTGCTCCGTGACCTCGGTGATCTCGATCAGCACACCCTGGCGGCTGATCACCCGCTCCGCCGCATCCGTCTCCGGGTGGAGCTGCAGACGCACCCAGCGGTAGTCCGCGTCGGCAAAGCGCAACCGGAACACCGGCATGCCCGAGCGCATGGTGCCGATGTCGTCGGGATGCACGAACTCCAGCAGAGACCGTCCGAGCGCCGCCTCCACCGAATGGCCGGTGAGCTTCTGCCACGCCGGATTCAGATAAGTGATCTCCCACAGCGCATCGGTTTGCACCACCGCCTCGGGCAGCAGTTGCAGCAGCTTTGCGGACGGCGCGGGAGGGGTGGGCATGCAGGGCTGTCGCAAGAGGGGGGGCGGATACATCCAACGGATAGAAAAATCAACCGCGTTGGATCAAGTATGGCATGGGTTTCTGGCGCCGGAGCCCCCTTGGTTTCGGTGGTTTGGGGCGGCGAAAGTGTGCACGCCAGCAGCGCCCTCCCCGCCGCCACATTGTGCCCATCAAAGGCGCGGCAGTCTTGATGAACGAGGTGGCGCGTAGACCGGCTGGTCCGTCAGGATACGACCCTACAGGTACCTTACGGCGCGCTGCTCGAATGGCAAAAAGCACACCGGAAATCCAAAAAGGCTGAGTAGTCGATAGGCGCCAGCAAGGAAAACCGGAGCGTAACTAGCAGCTACAGCACATTAAAAAAGATAGCTGTTGGCGCTTGCTGCGCAAGGGCTTGAGGTCAAAAAACCTTGAAATTGATGAGGCACCGATAGACTACCAAAACCCAGAAGCTCGGCGCGCTGATGCGCGTGGCGGGCGACATGGCGTGGATTCGGTATGCCTCGGTCTGGGCCTACAGGCACGCGTGTGCTACCGTGTTCGCGACCATGCTGACCATGGAGCGCCGCCACTAAGAGTGGCACTGCCACACGGCACGCGACAGGGTCACGCTGTCGAATGGGCGGATACGGTTTGATTTTGAAGCGTCGGTTAGCAGTAGTCCGATAAGAGCTTAGCAGGTACAACTGCTTGGGAGCAACGACGGCATGTGAAGCGCCTCCCCATCTGGAGTGTAAGGATTTATTCAGATAAAAAGGCAGCTGTCAAGCTATCGAGAAACTTCGTCACCGTGCGTTACTGAACCCAAGCAATTATACAGATTAATATTTTAGTTCGTGCGATCATTGCCAAGCAGTCACTCAATTATTATGACTTATATGTTGATAAAATCAGTTGAAAATAAAATAAAAAACATCCTCATATCTTTGGTTGGTTTTTCTGGATTGCTCTTTTTATCCCGCCCGTATTGATGTGGGGCAATAAACAATCCCTTATTGCAACGCTCTTATCCGCAATAATATTCATCCCTGCATTTTTGAATCGAGGGGTGTTTATGTTGTTTTGCGTGTTTTTGATATTTGCCGGCTTGGCACACCTCGTCTACTATTTTGCGCTAAGCTCTGATATGGACGTGTTTTTTTGGATGACATTAAACCAAACAAACATCGAAGAGTCTTTTGATTTTATCAAATCCTACCCGTACAATAATTGGCTAAAATTAATTGCATGGTTATTTTTTGCTAGCCTCTCAGTAAAATATTTACTTTCTATTTATACAAGCTTGGCGGGCAAAATAACAAAAATCTCTGGGCTAATAATCCTAGTCATCTTTGGTGCATGGCTTATAGAGCGCACAATCAACGACGAAGATAAATCTTTTATTGCCAAGATTAACAAAATATACCCGCTTCGTCTGGCAACCTCGGCGCTAAGGAAATCCTGCGAAACCCCCCGCAGTGTTTGGTACCTGTCAGCATGCAATGGCATCCTCACAGGCCATGAAGCAAAGCAGCCTTGACCTGAACCTGAGCACCAAGAAGACCCGCAAACAGGAACTGC
>Ga0209960_1000276_pt1 | contig 129813 bp, 159 predicted proteins | sample ThiBiot_500_plan_2_FD_183947 | JGI IMG/M metagenome (GOLD analysis project Ga0209960, IMG submission 183947) | Wastewater bioreactor microbial communities from Cape Town, South Africa - Thiocy_expt_500_plan (SPAdes) | ecosystem: Engineered > Bioreactor > Thiocyanate-remediating >... | reverse complement strand
GTTACCTCAGATAATTTATTTTGCAAACAAATGGAAAGTGTTGTTTAACAAACTTAATGATTAATTGCTGAGCACAATAGACAAAGGCGGTGTCGTGCCGCATATAATCACTGATTATGGCAATATTTTTATGCTTTGTACCGATTTTAATATGAACAGTAAACAGAGTTGCCTGCACATTATTCCAGTGTGCGGCTTGAACTTCCCTTTGTCTTATCACTGAATAATTTTCAGCAAAATCTATTTGAATTACTACATACGACATGTCGCTAGACAATAGCCGAAGATCTCTAATGTAAGTACGTTGTTCTCGATTGAAATAACTATGAATAGCAAAACTTTTCCATTGTTCATCAACTTCATTTAATAGTGAAACTATCGAGCCACGAATATGATGAAGATCGACTTTCTTGTTCACTTGTTGCCAAATTGACCATGTCCATTCGTCATCTTCGTCAATATTATCGAGTAAACCTTGCAGAATGGCGGATACACGTCGTTTATTGCATCGAGAGCAGCTGAACAAAAAGCAATCTTCGTTCGGTTGATCACAAACAGCTAAATCGATGAGATTAGCGGTTGTAATTTTATTCCACTTAACCAATCCTATAGATTTTCGTTCAGCATATTTATTAAAAGCCTAGATTTACAAAATACTACTTATTAGTATTAGTAATTAGTGTATATGCACTTACTTGCACTAACAAGCTCATGTTCTCGTGAATGTTACACATACACATCTCATGAGGTGAGTTTAATTTAACTTCACGGGGTCTAAGTGTGTAAAAAGAAGATTTGCCAACTTTTATCGTTGGATAATTATCATAGAATTTTTGTAAAGCTTCGGCAACTGTAATTTCCATAAATCTAATCGGCACAAGGTCATTTTTTATTTTGATTACATCTTTCGTATTTGACGACATACGGCTCACGCCGTCCTCAAGATAAAAACGAACGATAAGTTGAACAATATTATAATCTAAAAATTTGTTTCCACGAGAATATTCGGGAAACATTAGGACTTTATTTTCATAACGCAGAAGAATTGCTTGACGAGCTTGATGTTCAGAACACCCGAACCAATTCGAAATAATAAGTCGCCCCCAACCATCTGGAGAGATCGTCATTAATCGGACTTGCTCCGAATAGCTACTATGTTTATATAGTTCTTTGAGACCAGCTAATAGTTTGTTTGAATCTGAAATTGTCAATGAATGAGGATTTGCATCTTGTGCTTCAGGGTTATCTCGCTCGAGTATATCGCATAATCCTTGTAGATATGCATAGACTGCGTTCACCTTCTGCCGAATTTGTTTGACTTTTCGACTATTTAAATATACTTCTAGGATTTTAAAAGAAAGTAATATTCTTACTCATCTCGAATTACATCCATGTGTACTATTTTGAATACCTTGTTCAATTCTTCTTTCGCCATATCCATTTTGAATTGTTCGTTTAACGATGGTGGTTGATGTTTTTCTGATTCAGGGGTTTCAATTAGAACTGGTTCTTCATACAAATATTTATCCATCAGATCACCCAAGCTATTAAAACATGTTTGGCAAACTTTGTCACCTCCTTTCATTGTTACCGGTGTCCATTCCGGTTTAACCATAATTTGTTTGTTGAACACTTGAGCTTCAATCTCTTTGATTAGTCTCACACCTATGGGATGTGTTGGCTTTGAGCCAGAACGAGTTAAACTGCTATGGATAGGATGTGGACACCATATTTTCTTTGTATACGGCATTTCAAAGATATATAAGTTAAGACTTTTCCTTTTACTACCAAATGTTTTACAAATAAACACGAGAATGACGAATGATCCACATAATAGATACTCCTCCATAGAGTGTCAATACTGCAAGTCCCCCACGGTCATCAAACTCGATTTTAAGGGAAAGTTACATAGTCAATATGTGGCGCCTTCTTAAGTTTGCATGATATCGACTCAAAAATTTCCACAACTTTATGATAGTAGCAATAATTCGTATCAACTGATGTTGAAGTAGTCAAGATATAGTCTCTCTTGTTTACACACATCCTACATAGCTTTTCAATCATGAAAATTAATTTTTCAACCTGTTCAATCATGTGAATTCACATGGTTTATATGGTCAATACTGAAAAAAACGGTTTTTTGACCTTTCCTCGGACTTTTTGGGTTTAAATAGGGATCGAAATACATGGCCTTATACAACGAAGTATGCTCTACAACATCCGCTAGGTCTCAGGTCTCCAAAATGTAGCTTTTTTGATCGGTCATTTTGACTGAAAATCGATATTGGCCAGTGGTCAAGCGGGTCAAAAATTTTTAACATAGTCTATGTTGTTCAGTTTTTTGTGCTGATCATTTTTATAAAAAAATTTTTTCGATTTGCTAAAATTTTGGTGATGCTATGTCCAAAATACTAAAACCCCAAAATTAGCAGTTTTTAGCAATTTAGGCAGTATTTTGGACCTAGCATCACCAAAATTTTAGCAAATCGAAAAAATTTTTTATAAAAATGATCAGCATAAAAAACTCTATCGACCTATATACTTTTAAAATTTTTTTAAGGAACTTGTGTTTTTTGTGGGAGACATCCCATGGAACAACCCATATATATAGTTCATGTTTAGATTTATTTGCACACGGTGCAAAAAAAAAAGAAAAAGAAAACTACGTGTGCACGCGCGCGGAAGCTAAAGAATAGAGTAGTACTAAAAAAGAAATGAAGTTAGAATAGAACAATGTAATAAAGTAGAGCGAAAAAGAACAAAAAAAAAACGAAGAAGAGAAAAAACGCTAATAACAACAAAGCAAGCAAATAAAGAAGGAGAACGAAAAATGATACCTGAGAATACAAGGTAAACAAAAGCGCGACAGGCACAACTAACTCTTGAATAGAAAACAACCGGGTTGTTCATTTCTGTAATAATATGGTCGGTTAATACAGGCTAATAGTAGAACGGTGATATACTGTTATCAAAAATTCAGATACAGTAATAAGAAGATGGCAAACGAGTATACGATGTTATTTACAAGAGACAGAAGAGGAATGTGTACATATACATGTAAGAAGAAAACTGATGATGTTAGTAGTGAAAAGAGAGATGAAGAAGAAACCGGTGAGGAGAATTTTGCTCAGCGGGATTTGACACAAACAAAACCAGAAGAACGAGTCAATCATGGGCAAAGAACATCGTAGAACGTAGAGAAAAACAAAACAAAACAAAATGATATTGCGTTTGACATACACACAAAGAAATCGTATGTCAATGGGTTTTCTTTTGTTCTTTTGTTTTCATCCATCATGAATGCCGATTTCCATCGGCGTACGATCCTGTGTACTTGATGAACAGCAATTTCTCAACGGTGAGCCACTTCCACTACTGGGATTTGTCGTACCGAATACACTCGATGGCAGAAACCAAGATATTCCTCGACTTGGTGACGATGTTGTTTGAGTTGGTGGATCACTTAGTTGTTGAGGAATATTGATACTTGCCGATGAAAGAGCTGTATGTGGAAGATTTTGGGAAGAACATTTGGTTGTTGGTGTCGAGGGTGTATTGGCGATGTTCGGCGGTTGTTTGAATGAATGTGAAAAACGTTGGGATTTCAAACGTCGAACTGCTTCTTTAATCAGATTGCCTTCGTCGATTAAACGTTGTAATAAACTTGGTAAACGACGTTTTTTATCGTTGAGAGGAAGATTGATGTGATGGTGATGATGATGATGTGAAGATCGAGCCGAATTTGATGATTTATGATGATTTGATGAGGATTTCCATGCACCTGTTGGTAGACTTTCAAGATTATTTGTATTATTATGTAATGGTTCAATGCTGCCTGCTTGAAGACGTTTTAGATTAGCTGTTGACGAAGAATTCGATTGTTGTTGCTGTTGTGGTTGTTGTGATTGTTGACTGAAATGGCGACGACAACCCGAACGAAATCGTAGAATTTCAGTTAATTTATCCTAGAAAATAAACAAAATAAACCTTAGTGGTAAAAAGTCTGAGGTCATTTTTGAATAAAAATCCTACCAATAGAAGATTCAATTCCGGTGTTGACGATTCAATTTCGTTTTCGGTTTCGTTCGACATTATTGAATGAGTATCACTTGGAACAGGAGATGTACGATCAATAGAATACATTGAATAGAGATAAGGCACACTCGATCGATCGATAACTATGAACTCGTACGAGTGTGCATTGATAATCAGCCATGTTTGAGCATATCTATGTGAATTTCTTTTTCTTTTTTCGACGAACGACTATCTAGAAGAAGGAAAATAAGAAACAAAATAAAGTAAATAATAAATAAATAGATGAGAAATTTGCAGACAATAATAAGAACAACATGAAGATGAAGGAGAGACGACGACGACAACGACGAAGAAGAAGAAAAAAAGAAACAAGGATGAGTCAGAACTTGGCTTGATTGGACAACGACGACGGCATATTGTCGCCGGTCGGCAGTAGTAAACGGGGAAATAGCGAAGCAGAATAATCACAACGAGAGGGGGCGCCCAATTCGATATATGATGTTAGAAAAAAACAATATTTTTGTGCTTGGTTTAGTTCGAATATAAATAAATATCTATCTATCTATTTTGTTACAAAGAAGAAAGGTCAAAGATAAGAAGAAAAGATTTATTCAGATTTTGTTTTACGTGTTTGTAAAATATAAAAAAAAAAAGAAAGAAAAGTACATTTCTCAGACATGAAGAGCACAAACGAAAGAAAAAGAAAGAAATTCGAAACAAAGTAGCATGTATTTAACATCTTACATTATATGAGTACTGTCGATTGAGAAATCGAGAACTTTAGATGTCTATGCGCATGTGTGCATCTACGAAATCAATTTGACAACTTTACTATTCACAACACAAGCTACTATTACTTTACCTTCTCACTCATTCTCTTTCTATTTATATATTCATTCGTAGTAGTAGTAATCGTTACCGCTGCCACGATCGTCGATGCGGCAGGCCTTTGTATGCTTGAAAACAACGCGAACGTATGCACACACTACTACTACTACGATCGAGCAAGCGAACGACACAGAGAGAGAGAGAGAGAGCAAACCAATTTCTAATAATATAAAACACCAAGTACACGATAGGGAGGGAAAGAGCGAACGAGAGTTATTAAGTATAGCAAAGAGAAACGAAGAAAAAGACAAATGAACAAACATTGGAATATACATATATTGAAATGTGAATGTGAAGAGTGAGAAAAGTGGATAGCTCATTGGGATAAAACAATAGTCACATCTGGTGCACAACGTGTATATATATTTACGGCTAGTTTGACAAGATGAGTAGCTCGGATATATGCACGCCGCCTTAATAATAACTGTGTACGCATATATGGATGTATGCATCAGTATCGAGGGACACGTCAAAAGTGGCATCGCGCTGTTACTACTTACTCAAGAATTTCTGCTCTCCTTTTTCTTTTCTTCTCTTTTCCTTAGTCTATATATTCTCTCGTTTTTTTTTCTTCTTTTTTTTTATTTAATCTTTTTTTCGCACATTTCCTGTGCGCTTAGAAAATGATAAACGAGAAGAAAAAGAAGCGACACACACATACATACATACAAATCAGTGGGCAGTACTACTACTACTACCACCACAGAAAACAAAAGAACTGAGAGAATGAAAAAATAAATTAGATGCACACGCACAAATACTCATCATCATCATCATCATCCTCTAGTCAGTGTGCTCGGAAATGAAAACAACTGCATTCAACTCGGCTGCTACTGTTAATTGGCATTGTGCCAAAAGAAGAGTAAAGAAGAAAAAAAGCAAACTATCATTCTTTTGAAACCTTTTCATCTATCATAAAATAACATATTATATACACACACACACACGCATACATAACGTAAAGATTGATGTTTGACAGCTTGTATACTGTATATACAAAAAGAAAGAAAAAAAACTAGATAAATGAGAAAGTATTTGTACTCATTATTTTGGTCGTTTGCCAATAACCTTCTCCAATGTGGTGTATCGAACTGAGGAGGAAATATTGCTTGTGTGTCAATGGGAGCAAAAGAAGAAGAAAAAAACGAGCAAAATTACAAACAAAATCTAGTTCTGTTTGTAATGTTGATCGTTGTTTTCAAACATGTAAACTTAACGTGAATATTAGAAAAAAAGAAAAGAAAAGGAACTATGTTGATCTACTTTTCAAATCGATATGAGAATGCAATGAACGAATCGTAATGGGAAATTGAATAGGCAATCGAGCAAAAAGAAAAAAAAATGAGAGAATAACGAGCAAAGTTAACGATCGACCGGTGATGATCAACAAAGTACTAATGTTCTCACTTGATGGTAATGCTATTGTCGTATTAGTTTCACTCTAAATTTATCATCGAATTGGTTCATTGCAAACGAGGCATCGTGTTAAAAAGCAAAAAAATGAGGGAAAAAGAAAATGAGAAGCAAAGGGCGAACGAGAGGGGAGACAGAGAGAGAGAGAGAGAGAGAGAAGAAAAAAAGAAAGAAAGGCACGCTCGTGTTACCTTTCAATTCTTAACATGCTTCTAACACATCGCAATTTAATGTGATGGACATAGAACCGAACGAGAGAATAACGTTAACGACAAAAACAAGCTGTGGCAAGCATTAAAAACCCGATGACGATGTTAGTAGTAAATAAGACAAATGCGCATATAGAAGTAAATTTACATAAAGCACATATGCACACACACATACACATACATACATGTATAAAATGCCGCATAAATTGAAAAAAATCGAGAAGGAGAGGGAGAGAGAGGGTGGGAGGAAAAAAAGAATGGTGAATGCAAATCGATAACTATTAATATACGTCAATCTATCAAGATTTCAAGTGTTTATGTACCTGGATAAGATTCTCAATTTGTACATTGATAATGACATGACAATGATGCAATCGTTCGTATTAAGAATGTGAAAAGAGTATAGAATGCATACATTTTCATCAATCAAGATGACCCATTTCTATTCTCTCTCGTTTTTTCCCCCTTTATCTCTATCTCTCGTTTTTTTTCTTCTTCTTCTTCTTCTTCTTTCCTTTTGACCAGAGGGATTTGATTGACAAACACACATACAATCAAGAAAAGAAAATGAAGGAATCGAAAAAAGATTGCTATGACTATATCCGGCACGAGAAATGTCTACGTCCCATTGGTGACTAACAATCAGTTTATCTCATCTATTTTTGAGTGAATCTTTAATAAATAAATATACGGCAGACGAGAGAAAAAAAAGAAGAAAATTTCAGGATGAAGAAGTCATTAAGAATTATGAGTTGCTTTGAAAGCTCTTATTAATTGTCATTATATAACGAAAAAGAAAAACGCATGAGGAAAAGCGGATAGGCACGAACAGGAAAAAGAATGTATGTTACTATTTCCCATATTTTCCGTTTTTTTTTGTATTTGACTTTTATGATTACTTAAAAAGATATATATGTAGAAATTGAAGGTACACAGTTTATGTTGATTGAGAAAAGAAAACGAACGGAACCGGGTGGACAATTGTAAATGGAATTTATGTAATCGAGAAATTTATTTTCCTTTTTTTCTTTAATAAGATATAAATAGATGAAAGAGAAACGAATGTATTGCGTGATGTTTAAGACAATTCATGTGTGTAACGCTTTTTTTTAATGTTTAAAGAAGAATAAAAAAGAAAGGAAAGCTTATTTATTGTTCAAGAGAGGAAATTGAGACGGACTAATTATTCTTTGAATTAAACGAAAGAAAGAAAAGACTAATTTATATGCTGGATCTATTTATAATACTCGAGTTGACTTAATCTCAATATTGATGACAGGCAGTATATTGATTCGGTTGTAGATATCTTGTCTTCGAGAGCGAAGAAATGCAGTGATTAGCAAATCAGCATCAGTGATTTGTTTACAAGAAAATAAACTGTACGCATATAGGCAAAGACCTAAGACTGATTATCATGATGATCCATCATCATCATTCGCACTCTATCTTATTCTTCGAAAAAGAAAACTTTTTTCTTCGGCTTATGACCTTTCTCGTTCCATTCACTTTCTCATCTTTCGTCAATATAATATCGACATAGAAATATATATATATAGATAAACTATATTATGAATTTATATAATGATAGACTTTCTACTTTACTAAGATTTCCTTTAGGCAATTGTGCAATGTGTGTATGTCGCGAGCAAAGAAGCGAATCAGGCAAACACATGTAGGCACTTGATCTCTTATCTTTTTTGTGCATCCATACCGGCGCCAATGGGTTTAACTGTATGCAATAGATAGAATAAGAGAAAGAGAGAAGAAAAAAAAAGAAAAGAAATTCAATGTTGTTTACAGATCGACGCACTAATTGGCACGCACAAGCATGCAATACTTTCCTTCTCTTGTGCACACTAGAGAGATAGTTAAATAGATGGATAGCCGATCGAATGTGATGCGATGAAGCCAGTGTAGCACAAACATACTTTTCTCTGTCTCTCCCTGTCTGTTTGTCTTATCGCCTTAAGGCGGGCATGCATCAATATGGGTGGAGTTTTTACCAAAATCTGATCATCAGATGAAAATCGAAGCACAATAAACGAGAAAGAAAAAAATCAAAGATTTGTCAATAATAGAATATTTATTTGTTATCAATAGACCTTCGGCAATGAATTCTATTATTCGCCATTCAAAGACAATGGATATTGTACCACTTCAGAGAACTCAAAAAGAAAAAAGCATAATTGATGATGATCTCGAGTGAAAAGAGAATTTCATAACACAATATGTGCATAGACGATGATTTACATTGCATGCTCGTAGATACTTAAGAAAAAGAAACTAACTATTTAAAATATTTTTTTTACGAATGTACCCAGTAATGAAAGAGAAGAAAAAAGAGAATATTTAAACGATATCATTCGAAACTGAACTATTGTTGATAAGACATATCGAATTTATTGCTTCTTATCGATCTATTTTATTGTCTCCGATTGTCAGAATCGAGTTCATGTTTCTGAATTTTTTCCCTTCGTGTTTATTTGTATAATTTAATAATAAAAAAAAACGACCAAACAAAGAAATAATCATATTGAACAATTTGATTTTTTATGTACAAAGAGAAAACTAAGACTGAAACCAAGATTGATGTTTGATTATTGATTGAATTAATATTTTCAATTCATTCGAATAATTCACCATTAATTTCACGAATAGATCCTGATTCGTTTTCATTTCATTTGTTAACAAATAGAAAAAACAAGTTTGAATTAATGTCGAACTAAGATTAGGTTTCGATATGAATTCATTGATTTCGTCAGCTAATTGACCATTTTGAAATTGCTTGAATAGATGAAGAACAAGTTGATATGGTAAATAATCGAATAAATATTTATCACATAAATGTATGAGATTGTCTGTTTGTTTCAAATCGATCGGTTCATCTTGATGCATAAGAAAATGATTGAGATAAACAAATGATTCAATTGGAATTGATTCGGGCAGATGAAAAGATATGATCGTTTGATTACGTTCGAGATAAGGACCATGAAAAAGACGTTGGAAATATTCGGAATGCGAAGAGAATAGATCGATATCGATGGCCAGTAGTTGTTCATTATTAAGATTTAATTCAACAGTTCGATTCGATGTTGTCGAAGTCGTTGGAAGTGATGAACGTTTTTCGAGTTGTTTAATGCTGAACAAGAGAAAACGAGAGATTAGAATTGATGTGTGAAAGTAGACATACTAATCATTGATGTAGTTTTGATTGACATTAGTTGATAGACATCGTTGAACAAGTGTTCGAAATGCCCAGAGACAAGCGGGTTCGTTCGGTTGTTCGATAAGAAACTCGAAGCCTGAACATTGATCGAAGAAAATCGATTGAAAATGTTGTTCCCTTCGAAGAAAAAGATAAAAGAAATATGTTTGTCTTTCCGAAGAACAAAAACTATTTTTACTTGACAATCGAGACGATAGTTAACATCGATTGAAATTTCTCATCGAAATTCTCGTCATTCAATCGTCGAATAATTTCATTGATACTATAAGGTGTATTGATTAGATTTTCGAGATTTTTTCTCAATGTATATTCGATTGTTTTCAATCGATTCGATTCATTTGTCCATGATAAACGTTGAAAAAACGCTCGATTATCATTGAGAAGAATATTCAATAGATATTGATCGTTGGTATTGTGATTTAATTTCGAATAATCATCGAATATTTGATTGGGATAGAAATTCATTTGAATTAAATACGGTAGGCCAAGTTCAGGCAAATAATCCGAACAATCAGTCATTTGTGTTAACCGAAAAAGTATTCGAATTGAACGTGGATTTGGTTCGTCACAAAGATAAATATACCGGAGAAGAAGTGTAATTAAACGAGAATTATACAGATATTTTCGAAGATTTTTATCTGAGGTTTCGTAGGACAATTTCGATAGAAGTGTGAAAACTAAGCCTTCAGTTCGACGACGTATTTCAATGTTCGTTGTATTGCCTGTTGTTGATGTTGGCGTTTGACGTTCGTCTTCTAGATGCGTGTTTTCAACGAATTCAGTGAAGAGAACTTCATTGAAATCGATCGAAACGGTTGTATGATGAGTTTTGAGTTTTTTTCTTTGTCGACCATCGAGCTCTGTGTTATCATATTTGACTAGAATCACTGTTTCTAAGAGATCAGACATACGCTCAATGAATTGCATTTGTTTAACGAAAATCATCAGCGAATTTTCGTCGTAGATAAACTGCCCGATGGCTGTTAATAGTAAATCTAAGAAATTCGAACGATATTGATATTTGTTGAGATAATTAAAGAGAAGTTTGAGTTTGTCCGGATCGTCTTTGATCAATCGACGGCTGACAGTTTCCTTGCAGCAAACACAAAACAAACCGAGCAGTTTTAAATGTTCGTAAGTCGATTGAGATTCGTCGATTGTAATTGTTTTATAGAGAAAATCGAGACCCGTTCGCAGACTAAACTCAGTTCGCATGTCGCTATGTCGAAGAAGATTATTGAGAAGACGAAATGCGATGTGCCGATATTCACGATCGGTTTTTGTTTCGATGGTCGAAATGAGAAACCGAAAGATTTCACCTTCGCGTAATTGACACCGGCTTCGATCGGAATTCTCGATGTCCCATTCGAGAACGGCTTTCATTGCTTCTTTACGTAGAGCGACTTTTTCAGCGAATAATTGTTTGCAAATCGAGAGTAAACACATCGAATCGAGCATTCGATCACGACAAAACGGATATGTACTTAGTTTTCTTGCGCAACGGATTGTCGAATGAAGACAAGCGGCATCTGTGCAAGTTCGTAGGACGTTGCCCATTGAACGAGTTAGATCGGCATCGATCATTTTTCGAGCTGCATCTTCAGTTGTACAAACATTTCCTAGTAATCGAAAGCATCGATTGGTAATATCGATCTGTTCGAGATCGGGAATCTTCTTGCAAACAATATCAATCAAATCCGTTTCGAATATTTGCTCGTGTGAGTCACGTTCACAGGCGATATTCGCGAATATACTCAAGACAGTTGATTGTATCGATTGATTTTCGATGATTAAATATTCTAATAAAATCGAAAACAGATCATCGTGTATTCGCATGTAGAGCCAAGCGTTCGATTGTGTTGTTAGAGGTTTGAAATGTTCGAGTGAGGATTTTTGTTCGTCGATCGATGAACTTGTTGTTGATGAACGTAGACGATCAATTGAATTTTTATATAAATCAAACGAGGATATTAATGTTCGAGGTGAATCAATGTATTCATCGTCGTCATACGTATTGCTGTTGTTGTTGTTATTGTCATCATCGGATAATTCCGATCGCGATGGACTGAATGGTGGTGGCGAAATCGACATGAAAACGAGTAAATGACCAAAACGAAACACAATTGTGCAATTTTATATAGATCATATGAACAGTTAGAGGAGAATGACAGTGTTTCTATTGGCTAATAAAAACGGCGAATAGAAAAAGAAGTTCGTTCGGTCGAGATGTTGTCATAAGGTTAGATTTTAATTTCAATGTCAGTTTCGTCGAATAATTCCAACGATCGAATGGCAACGAATTCTATTGAATTCGATAGTGAACGGCCAACAGATCGAAGAAGTTCAATGTTAAATATTCAACCTGAAGTAGATTATGATTATGTCATCTCAACAGCAACTTTTCTTAACCTTCAAAATTCTCTTTAGTTAACTAAAATTGTTCGAAAATTATTGCCATGTTTGTATCGCTCTCGATCTTTCTTGTTTCCATTATTCATCGATTTAGATGAATTATCTCTAAATACTCACGTACGAAATGTTGACTATTTTGAACCCGGTTGTAAACGTTTGAGTGGAACGTTGTATATGACCATTTTTCGATTGATATTTGCGCCTGATAATGAACTCGAAGAGAATAATATTGTAAGGCTCGTGTGATTAAGCTCAAACATTTGATTTTGCTCGTGATTTGCTGACAAAAGAAAAGTTTACTTGAGTTTAGATAATCTCGGGAAATCAATATATCGGAGAATATGATATACCATTGACATCGATTTATAAAATAAATGTTTCACGTATGTTTGCTCATGGAAAAATATAGGAATTTGTTTTTTTTTCTTGATATTCTGTTAAAAGCAATGGAATCAAGATCGACTTTACGTTCGCTTTTGGGTGATACACAAATCCAATCTGAAATGAAATCATTTACGATTCTAACTCGAGTAGATTTTTTAATCAAAAATGACTTTCAAATAGCTAATTGTTTGATTACAAAAAAAACAGGATTTTCGAAATATAACATTTTCGAAGACAGTATGCAAAAACGTCAAATCAGAAACATCAGTAACAAAAATGGAAACTGTATAAATTCAAATTTTAAAATCGATTTCACTAGTCATTTGTTTCATTTGTCTAGTATATCAAAGCATTGAGAGTTCATACTCGTTTTCAAGATAAAACACAATTGTATCCACATATTACAGTCCAACGATTGTCAATCAACAGTCCATCACTCAAAACTGATGATGATTATGCATTTTTTTCATCAGATTCGCTGATATTTCATGATAATCTACCTGGTGAAGTTCTCAGCTTTTATTAGTTCATCTTTTTTTCTAATCTATTGAAATCTAGATTTTTGTATTAGTAATGATGAACGTATAAAAAGTTACATGATGTATCAACATTGGCAAGATGAATTGAATGCAGCCAATGAACTTCGCTGGGAAGTAGATGGAGATAAATTCGATTCAAATAATATTGCTAAAGAGTAAATGATTAATTCGAAAGAGAATTCAATTTCGATAGTCATTTTATGATTTTTAGTGAAGCTCCTTTTACCAAATTACAATCATCGAATATTACATCTGAAGATAAACGAGATTTAGTAAATAAAACAAAACAATGTTTTTCTTTCTTGTTTCCATTTTATTCAATTAGATTTGGCATTGGACGCATACTTCTGATTTCGATAATCAACAAGATCCAGCTCGACGTATGCTTGTTACAATCTTAGGAATCGCTGATGTTCCCAATCCAAACGAATCGTAGAAACAGCACGTTTTTTTTTTGTCTCTTAAGATCGAATATTGATATTTTTAGTCGACGTCGTTCAACAATCGAATCAACTCTACATTGTTCAGGCCATTTTTTACACGATGAACACTTTCACCGTTATAATCTCGCCAAATTTCCATGTAGTTTAAAACAATTACAAGACAGTTTCGAGAAACTTATCGAATTATGCACAACATATTTTGGTTCATAAAGATCATTTTTGAATAATTACGAAGAAAAACAATTGTTTGTTTTTTTTAATAGAAGAAGATGATGAGAAATGGTTAACGAAATTAAATGCATGCAGATGGCTTCGATACGTTTCGAAAGCGCTTCAAGGTGCTGCAACAATTGCTAAATCGTTAAATTTTAAAAGCGTTCAATTAGCTGGTAAACATGATTTATTCATGAACCGAAAGACGCCATTTCTTTTGCATGAATTCGTTCTTAGGAAGTGATATTGATAATAGCTGTTTGATGTCATCATTAATTCAAATATTCATCCGTCCTCAATGTCGAACAATAAAAGGCTTTTGTGAATTAATCACTCGAGAATGGATTATTCCGGGTCACCCATTTCGAGAGCGTTTTGGACAAATTCACTCTGATAATGACAAAAATTCAGCACAAGAAGTTCACTAAACTTATTTTCTCCAAAATCTAATTTATTTATTTCTTGTTTTTCTTGTTTAGTCACCAATATTTCTTCTATTTCTCGATTGTGTCTATCAACTACTCGTACAAAATCCATCACTCTTTCAATTTACTGAATATTTTCTTATCGAAATTTATCATAATGTCTGCTATTGTTATCAACATACATTTGCATTTAATACGGTCAATGAACGTTTAACTGCCATTGAAACTTGTCCGGAAAATGTTTTAATTCTGTCTGCATTCGATTTTTCTCTCTACATGAATACTGATATTTGTCATTTGATTAAAAATCATGCGTCAGTTTTTATGCCAAAGAAACAACAACCGCCACCGACTATGCCAAGAACACGACTGCCGCCTACAACATCAACTAAAATGAGTCAAATCCATAATCTACTCAAAGAAAACTTGAATTTTAATTTATCACAATCAGCTCCCATTGGCAGAAAATCGACTAAGTTAGTTAGTCCAACAAGTGAATCATCTGTTCCACCTCCACCTCCCCCGATATCCGATTTATTACGCATTAAACCTGAACAATTCAAATACGAACATATCGAAGCACCACAAAAGTTTGCCGATGATCTCTACGTCGATTGGCGGCTATTTAATATTGTTCTTTGGTCGAAATGTTACTGCCGATACGATCAAAATCATATGCCAACATTGTTCGAACACGAGATATCAGCTGAATTAAATTCATTCGAACAACGTCGTTTAAATAAAACGTCGAACAAATCTCAAGAACAAATGGCAAGCGATCCGCTTAATTCAGTAAGCGACTTTTCTCCGAGACAAATTCTTTTTGTTTTTATTCAACACTCTCATTTTTCAGATTCAATGTGCTAATTCTTGGCATCCACGAATCTTAGTCACACGTGTATAAAAATAATCAATTCATTTCTTTTTTTGATTTTCTACAGTGATTTTAGTCGAATAAAATATTAATTTGATTTTCAAAATCTATTTCTCGTCTTACTTGTCAACAATAGACTAGATAAACATGCATTCGCATCATCAACAATATCAATCAGAGTCTGTTGATTTTGCTTTTCTTTTCCTTTCCTTTCTGTTCTCTCTTCCGCCGAGAAAATACCAAAAAAGGGATATCTATTTTGGTAGCAATGGAATATATCCAATGATTCATCTATAGAACTGAAGCAAACACAGATAGATATCGTATCGAGACTATTTTCTTGGGCACATGTTTGCTGTGTCATGGCCGCACTAAAACGTACGATTGATTTAAGTCGAGAAGATATTCAAGAAGCTTGGCAAGAAGTGAGAAATGATGCAGCGAACACAAATTGGTATATTTTTGAATTAAAAAACGACCGAAAAAAAGCTAATTCTATTTCGTAGGGTGTTGCTAGGCTATGGTGAAAATGGTGAAGTTGTTCTGCGTGGAAAAGGCACGGGCGGATTGAATGAAATGAAAAGGAAACTTCATGATAATCAAATTTACGTCGGCGTTATACGAGTTCGAGCGGTGGATGATCATGGTAGTCAACGTGCTAAATTTGTGTATATTAATTATGTCGGTGTTAATGTGGTAAAAAAAAATATGAAAATATAATTTAAACATTCTTGTTGTTTTTTTTTAATTTATTTTTACTTCTATTTTTAGCCAACATTACGCGCTGCACGGGCCTCGACACATAAATCTGATTTCGAACGGTTGTTTAACGGTTATCATATTCAGATACATGCGGATTCTCAAGAAGAACTATCGGAAGAAAATATTATTGCTGCCTTACAAGCATGTGCAGGTGCACATAAGCCTCAAGCCTATGAATTCTCATAAGAACTCAAATGTCTAAGTTTTCTTTAATTTTCTTTTTATCTTGAGCGATAATATGTGTATGCTTGTGTTCCGAAACCAAATATAATTTTTAATATTCTATTTGAAAAGGTGGACAAACTTCCTTGCCAATCTATCTTAAACAAACGATATCTATACGAGTGATTAAATTTTAATCAAAACGTAGGTGTTAACGCACAGTTCAGTTTCCTTTTCAGAAAAAAATTACTATAATTAGTAGGCCATTTCTCTTTTTTTGCATACATTTAATTTCAATGATTTTGGCAAAAAGTGTTAAGTCAAAATAGACGGCACACGCACATGATAAATAAAAAATACAATTGTAATAATGAATTTATCAACGTTGAGAGAAAAAAGAAATTTGTTTTTTTTCTCACTTATTGTTAAAAGTCAAATTTTTTAATTTAATTAGTCAAATATCAAGAACATCGATCATTTTATGTTAATATTTGGCATTAGATTAATAAAATTGTTCGACAAATGACAAATAATCATTCAAAATTACTATTGAAGTTCTTTTGTTATTTGACTTGTTAATCGTTCAAATACGTGTTTTTGTCTTCTTTATTGACGAAACATCACAACAATGAGAAGAGAAACGAAAATAAAACAAAAGACATGTGTGTTAGACTGCTTGATCGGATTTCAAATTCATTCCTTAAGATCTTTTTTTACTTCTTCATTTTATCATTAAGCAAATGACGATGATCACAAAGCATTTACGCATAAAATATACATAAATATATATTGCTTAACCGACAAAAATAAGAACAAATGTGTTAGATAAAGAAAGAAAAAAAAAGAGAGAAAGAACTTGATCTCCTACGTATTTCGATCGAATTTATTTCATTGTGCTGTTGTATGAATTGTATGTATGTGTGTGTGTGTATTTTTAAAACTCTTTGATTTTGTTTTTATTTTCTAAGTTTATGCACAAATAGTATTTGAACAGCATTTTTAAAACATGATTGACGATCTTCATAGGACGTATACTCGCCACAACGTTTATAAGCAGCTAACAATGGATTCCAATGTGGTCGATTACTGCGACGTTGTGGCAATGCTTGTTGTTTACCGAACAATATTACGGATCGTTTTCTTTTCAAATTGTTTTCATCGATATTGTTTGGTACGTCATCATCTTCGTATTGACGAATTTTATCTTCGATAGGTGAACTTAAATCATCGCTGAAAGACGAACTTGATGATAAATCCGGTTGCTAGACAACAACAACAACAAAAAAATCATCAATTTAATTAATTACAATTGAAAGATTGTTCATTTCAATGCTGACTTACATCTGTTTTTAATATATTTAACTTATAGAGGAATACAGATTGGATAAGAATAAAGAAAATCAAAAGTGAACGAATATGAATGAAGAAGGTAACCATAGATACGTGATTTCGGGTTAATGTACGATGGAATTCAATATTCTAAACAAGGAAAAAGACAGAATATTTAATATTGTTTTCATATTTGAAAGTATTCATTTATAAGTGAGAAAAGTAAGTGAAAAGAGGAGAAGAAAAAGAAGAGAGTCTATAAAGCCTTGGAATATATATAGATATGAGAACAGTAAAGAATTGCAATAGAAAAATAAGAGAAAGAAAGAGAGAAAGAGAGAGAGAGAGAGAGAAAAAGGAATAATGAAGTATATGTTATTCAAAAAGAGAACTCGGTGTAATTAGATTGTTGGCATATTTGTTAAATAAAAGTGACGTTTCTACTTGTGTTTCGATGTTTTTTTTAATAAAAAGATTTCATGATATCATTTTTAATCTGATTTTCTTCGAATTGCAGATTGGGTTTATATCTGAGATTGGAATATGAAGCGAAGGAGAAAAGAAAAACGAATGATTAAGTTTCTATTTGAATATTTATAGTTACTCAAAACATCTGTTCATTAGTTGGCAAAGCGAGAAGATCATTTACGTACTCACTCTCTCTGCGTGTAGTCTAGTTCTATTTTTCTCTATGAAGTCTTAACACCTACTTGTTTTACTCGAGGAATAAATCATGAAAAAGCAGAGATTCAAACAACGAGTAGAAGTTGTTGATACATAAAGGAAAAATAGTAATTAGAAAAGAAAATTTACCCAATATGGCCATTCAGTAATCTGTCGATATTATTCATGGTTAAAAGCGTGGAAAAACAACTGACTAAAAGATAATCTGAAGTGATATCACGTATTTCTTCTTGTAACATAATGTCCTACAGTTCTTTTGTTAACGATCATCGGTTTTATTTCTTTTGTTTCATCTTTTGTAATAAAAATAGCGTACGTGAAGTTAATAGTCGACTAAGATTGGTTTGATGAATTTCCTGATCTCTTCTTTCACCCACGTACCTATTCATCATTAGTTCTGCGAGGACATATCAATTTAAATTCTTCGCTCATAAGAAAAATTAGGCTTAAGTGCCCCGAAAACTAAAAATCATCTATTTTAAATCAAATTAATTTTCTTTAAATAGTAACATTTCCTTGTAAATAATTTATGTTTTATAAATAGTAGACAAATTAATTGTTAAAACAATGGCCTAGCACAGTTCTCATGGGAGTCAATTCCCTATTCACTGTCTGATACAAGAAATTTGACCTTAATATCTTAATAAATTCAATTTTTCCATCCTAGTTTGCTCGAATTTGATCTTTCAGTAAGAATAAACAGTGAAATTCAATACTGTTATTTTCACTGTGTAACTTAGCTGATTAGTATTTGTAGAACGAGCTAATCTTTTTTTTTCTTTTAGAGGCAGACATTTCACACAGTTATTCAAGCGGCATAATTGGAAATGAAAATCGATGTGATCGAGATTCGTGACCTCTGAGACAATGCCAACAATATATAAGTTGATATCTTGAAACTATCTGGTTGATCGAACATGAATAACATCGAAATCAGCAAAAAGAGATTTTATAAATTAGCTTAAAATATTATTTATGTATTTTCTTAAGCTTTGCTTTTGTGAACCCACTCAAATATAATTTAAAAAATAAACCATTTTTTTTGGCGTTCAAGCTCTCAGATTAACAAAACATATCACGTGCTTCGTTTTACGGTGTAACATTAGATTAAGATTTTATTTCAAATTAAACATAACCTTTACATAGTGCGAATGTATGATCAGGTCCAAGTGAAACCGAAGTGACACGAGCAGGAACAAACACTCGCATAGGCATCGGCGCATCTTCATCGAATTCGACTCCTAATGCGCCGTAGCGATTCTTTCCCCACATAAATAATTCGCCGTTACTTGTTATAGCGGCTGTGCTAAGTAAACCACATGTGACTTGATCGATTTGAACGTTTTGATTGAATTCATTTTGTCCGAATAATTCCATCGGCATGGCTTGAGGAATGTCGATAGTCGTATGTTTCGGACCGAAACCAAGTAAACCGAAACCCCACATGTATAATTTACCTTGTCGATCGACAGCTGAACAAAATGAACCGCCGGATGCGATTGATTTAATATTAGTCAAAGTTGATCCATCTCGAAAACGAAGATGTCTCGGTTGAGCACATTGTAATGATGCTGGAGAATCAAGAGGATGATCATTCATAACACCTAATTGTCGATATTCATTATTACCCCAACCGAATACATCACCGGATTTATTCAAAGCTAAAACACAATCACCTTTCGATGCTAATTGAACGATATGTTCTTTTTCAATATCACCACGAACTCGTTCAGGTTTGGAAACACAATCATAATGTCCAACACCTAATTGCCCATCGGTATTCAGTCCACAAGCATAGACATGACCTTTTTCACTGAGAAATACTGTATGATCTTGCCCGCAGGTAATATTAATAATTTTATCGTTACTATCGTCTAAATCAATTTGAAACGAATGAATTAACATGCTATTTTTATAGATTTCATCGGGAACGATTTGACGAGCACATTGACCAAATGAATTATTACCGAAAGAGAAAAGACCTACGTAAATAAAACATTGAAATTAGCGAAAAGTTTTTTTTGTTGTTGTTGTTGAAATCAATAAACCTGATTTATCAGTAAGAACGATTGAATGTGCTCGACCAGCAGCTATTTGCATAATTCTCGTTGAACGAGGATGTTTCATTGGTAAATGAACAAGTTTCGGTACGATAATATAATCTCCAAAGCCTTTCGGATGATTTCGATCTTTTAAATATGTCAATTGACTGTCAGTATTCAATCCACATGCCCATAATTTATCATATTTCAATGTATTCGATGCGAATAGAGTAAAACCATTTCCACAAGCAATACGATGAATTTTAATTTGATGTTCATACGAAAACGGATGTCGATAGGGAATCGATCGACGAAGACGCGTTTGTTGACTCGGATCAACTCGTTTCGTATCGGGTTTTTTCGTTACAAAGTCGAACACACCTAATGCTCCCGTTCCAATATAACCCCAACAGTAAATCGATGGATAAATCCGCGAATTATCGCCAACAAAACTCACTGTTGGTACGGGCGTTTTTTTCGCATTGATAATATTAATATTTATCGAACGTGAGAAAGTTTTCGTTAAACTTTGACGCAAACAAATCATTCTATCTGGAATCAATCATAGTTTGAATTTATTATCAAATCACAGAGAAAGAACGAAGAAAAAATAAACAAAGTATTCATGATTTAAGACAACCGATTTCAATCACTTTTGGTTCTGCCCAACCTTCTTGCATTACAGAAAAAGGAAATGCATCCATGCCATGACACGCAGCTCCATATCGTCCATTTCGATCCAGAGCAACAACTGCGCCTGTAAAATTCGGATAAAATCGAGCAATACGTTTTATTCCATCTAGACATGCTTCATCAGGTGCAGCACCTTGTCGCATTAATTGAACAGCATTGTACGAAGGAACAAAACGTTGCATGACATCACCATCACCTGTTGCAACAGCACCACCAACTTCGTTATCAACATAAGCACCACTGCCGACCAAAGGCGAATCGGCAACACGACCGGGTACTTTATATTGAAGACCGTTGGTTGACGTTGCAACAGCCATATTTCCTGCTGAATCCAATGCGATCATACCGATGGTATCATGTTCTCCTGGAGGTAATTTCTGTCGATGCGATGTGGTTTGTTTTTTATTGACATTCGGTGTGTACGGTCCACAGCTTGTTGTTGGATCAGGTTTGACATTTCGTCGAAAATTTGGTTGACAATTATTCGCTTTCCATCGATTCCAAATCGAAATCGATGTATTACTATGAAGATCTTCTTCTTTAAAACCCATTTCCAGAGCAAATTTCGTGGCACTTTCGCCAACTATCAACGAATGTTCTGAGTATCGTAATACGGCACGTGCTACACCGACAGCATTCTTAACACGATGTAAACTAGAGCAAATATTCGACATATAAAAATCAAATAAAACCACGAATATATATATATACTTAGCAACAGCACCAACAGCCATCGTTCGACCGTCCATAATCATCGCATCTAATGTTGTTTCGCCGTCTTCAGCTGGATGATTTCCCCATCCGACACTTCCATCACATTGTTCGTCTTCACACGTTCGACAACCGACTTCAACAGCATCTAAACATGTTGCACCCGATGTCATCAATTTCGTGAAAGCATTTCGTGTTGCATTAACAAATGCCCATGTATTCAACACAATTGGCGAAGACACTGCAGCTGTTGATATTGTCGAACGTTTCGTTGAAGTCATTATTGAACAACAAATCAGCACAATTAGAACGATCAGTGAATGTTTACTCATCAAAAGAGAGATAAAAACAAGACAAATCTTAATTTTCTATTGACACAAGATAAACTTTCTGTATTTTTTTATACATCAGACAAAAAAAACAATAGACACGCTATTTTATTTCGGACAAAAACGATTTTTAGTCGAATCCGTTGTAGTCGTACGTTTCTCCGGATCATAAGGTTCCCATCGACAGGCTGGAAAAATATGTTTATTTCGCTCGTACCACGCACGTAGACAAACTTTTCCTGCGTGTGATATTTGCGCATCATTTGATATAGCAACTGGAGCTTCGGGCACAGTCGTTGTTGCTGTTGTCGTCGATACTTCAACAGCTGCATTCGGTTTTAAACTTTCAGTAAATGTGAACAGCAGTCCTGTTCGACCTCGAGCTCGTGTAACGATGAAATCATAGAATGAATAGTGATGTGGAATGATGACATCGTCTTTGACAAAGATCAATTGATCGACTGAAACGGGTTTTAGCTCATTGAAGACGTTTTCTCGACGAAGAGATTCGAGTGCTTTGGTGAGGAACATTTGAATCGTCATACGTTTCTTAACTCGAACCGAACGACGATGTCCCGAACCGTCCCAGTAACTGTAAACGAGATCGACCTCTTCATCTTTGAGTTTCTGTTGTTTTTCGACCCATTCTTGTCGAAGTTTTTCACGTAAGAGTCGTTCTTCTTCTTCACGATCTTTATCAGGCAAAAAACTTGTGTCAACATCTAGATAGAATACAATCCAGGATCATCATTCGTTTTCCTAAATGTTACCAACCTGGATTTTTTCCGAGACGCTTTTTCTTCGTTGCAGCAGCAACAAGTTTATCGAGTTCAGCAGCTGTTGGACCTGTTTGAGATGAACTATCATTACTATTCGCATCGTCATTTGAAACTGAATTTTCTTCGACATTAGTCGGCTAAAGATTTAAAACTAGGTCAATTCGAAAAAGAACGATCTTATCTTCGATTTACCTGTTCTTTTTTCTCCTCCTCCTCTTCTTCTTCTTCTTCTTCTTCGTCCCATTCGTCAGCAAATGATAATTTCGTCGGTTTTCTATGTCCGTGCGCATCTTTTCGATTGTCCTGTTTATTCTTCGATCCATCACCTAGTTTTGCTTCTTTTTCTCGAGCTAATTGTTGTTCTCGAGCTTGAATAATTTCCTCTTGTTTTTTCTTCATTTCGTCCAACGAAACTAAACCGACTGTGTCACTTTTCAGCATTTGTTCAACGGCATCATAATGAGCTTTGAATTTTTCCTCGATCGTTTGCATTCGATTTTCTTCTTCGATTTTCTTCTTTTTCATTTCCATTTGTTCGTGTTCTTGTTGCCGACGTTTGACCAATTGATCAGCACGCATTTGATCTTTCGTGGCACCAGTAAAGAACGCCATGATAATGAAATCTACAAAATAAATAAATAAATATAAGACATACTCAATTTCATTGATCGTGCTTAGAAAAGGAAAAAATTTGACTGTTTTATTTACAAAAAAAAATGAATGAAAGAAAGATTTAATCAAGCCCATGCGAGAGTATTGAGAAATCGGACCATTCCAATGGACAGCCACGAAAACTGAGACAATGCCGAATGCTGAAATGAAATTGAAATGATGAGAGACAAGTTTTGATGAAAAGAAAAACGGTCTACCGTCGAGTTGAATGGGATTCACTGGCTCGAATCTGTTCGCTTTGACATATCTGCCGAATGAACGGCCGATAATCGAGATTCAAAGCTGAACGATTTGTAGTTGATTCTTGTAAAAACGTTTTCAATGTATCGTACAATTCAATTCTAAATTTAAAACAAACAAATAAATCAGCTTCGATTTGAATCGGTTGTTTACCGTTGTGAATTATTTGAAATTGTTTTCATCAGTTGGGAATTGCACTGTTCGTATTCAGACGTGTATTTTTTCGTTAGATCATCGAAAAGAGGTTTCAAAATCGATTCATCCCATTGTTCATGAAGATTTGAATAAAACATTGTATCAAAAACGTTCGATGAAGGAAATTTTGGTTGATTATTCGAAAGAATTTTTGTTACTGAACGAGTTGAATTCGATGAGGATTCACCGAGAAATTGAAGAGTTAGCAAAGCTCGACGTAAATCACACGCACATGATTGAAAAAGATCGATTAAATCGTTCTGAGAAGGTATTTCAAGCATTTCGACCAGAAGTATCAAACGAAGAAAACAGCAGATCGATTCCTATTGAAAAGAAAATTAATCTCGAGCAGAGCAAAAAAAAATCAAGACGTTTACAGGTGGATTCGATTCGAGATGTATCATTTCATAATCTCCGATTTTCGACAGATGAAATATCGCATCATCTGGATTACTTCGACTATTCGAAGTAAGAACAATGGGTTTTTTCGCTGTTTCAAGTAGTTTCTTTAAACACGACCAAAAATTATCATCGATTGTCAATGTGTCAATCTAAAATTGGACTTTTACAATGAATTTCTATCGATTTCAGCTCAAATCAAACCTCATCAAATAGAATTAAAGATGTTTTTTCGACTTGAACCGATAATGATGATGATGATACTGCCTTCGGTTGTTCTGAGACTTTTGATTTTTTAGTTGATATCGATCGACGACGAGTTTTACTCCGATCAGTCGAGTCCTGTTTTTTGTTATTAAAAAACGACATAATCGTTCCACGTTCATTCTTCGCCTTTTTTCGTACAGGTACCGATGTATTTCCATTCGATTTCTCGTCTAATTGAACACAGACTGATTTTCAACATCAAAAAATCAATTAATAAAAATGCAAACCTCGTGACACCGAAGCACAACGTTTCAGTGAAAGATAATGATGACTAGTCACTTGCTCGAGTTGTTTGATTAGTGACGAACGAGCTCGACATTGCGAACCATTGATTTCTGTAATCTGTAGACAAAAAAAAATGTCATGATAATTCCTCTTTTCATGATTCGTCTTTACTTTGAAATGATGTTCTTCAGCTAATGCATGAACAAGTGAAGTCGTTCCAAGCCCGTGAATATAAATTATCTGAGGATATTCTTGTTTGGTTTGACAACGATTGTAATAGATTAAATCTGAAGATAAACGAAGGGATGTTCGTTGAAGAAAAAAACGAGAGATGATCTACTTGAATCAGCGAGAAAATCTTCATCATCATCATTTCGAACTCGTTTTCGACCTTTTCGAGTCGGTTTACTTGTTTGTTCATTCGTTAATTTCTTCTTCCAATATAAAAACCATTCATTGAATCGATGAATCGATTTCGTATGACTTCCGAGATAGGCTTTCGAATGTCTTGGTCGATAGATTTCTGTCCAAGGTAATTGCTCATACTGATCTTTAGTTAAAATTAAACATAAACAAATTTCGTTTTCACGAGCAATCTACTTTGTTCAATTGCTGTCGTTCGATAATCTTGTAAATGTTGAAACATTGCCTTCCAATCGATGATCGATTGAGTGTAGGAACTCAAATCATCGGTTGTATACTGTTGAAATAAATCCATTTGATGTTCTTTCGATTTCACCGGCAGAAACTTAAATCAATTGAGAATGAGGAAATCAAAGCATTGATGATTTCTTACTTGAATATTCGAGATTGAATTGATTTCATTTGGCTGATTGTCGTTCAGCGAACAAAGTTGAGAGAAATTCGAAAGATAATTCGAAGGAATTTCTTCGTTTGACTCGAGCATTTGCCATTGATGATTTGTGGAAGAAGTATCTGACGAACAATTGTCTTGTCGAATGTGAATTGGCAGAAGAAAATCAGCTCGTTGACATTCGGTAATTTCTGAAAGATTGAAGTTTTGAGAGAAAAATTCAAATCAAAATCTCGATTACCATCGACAGTCTCATCTAAGATGATGGTTGAATCTTTTTTTGATTTATCAAAACATTGAAAAAGTGTTTTCTGAGTTAATTTCATCGTTAAGAAATAAAACGCCGAATGAGACGCCGAACGAGCCGAATACGTCGATTGGTTCTTTTTCCATATATAGTTCGGTTATAGAAATTTGATCAGATGGCGCTAGTTCAGTCGAACTACAAATGGAAAAAGAACCAATCAACGTATTCGGCTCGTTCGGCGTTTTATTATTACTCGATGACAAGGCAAATATTTTAGAACCATATAAATCCCTTTTTTTCAATTATTAATCAAGAAGAAAACATGCCAACAGAATCATCAAACACAATGAGTCTACGATGGCCAATCGAAGATATCATTGCCTATGCCAAACGATACGCTCTCACTCATGGTTTGCTATGTCTTACACCCGATAACCTCGATCACGCAACGATCGTTCCGTTTTCTCTCTATCCAAGTCCGTATTCTTATTCACATTTTCGATCTATTTGGTCGATTCAAACAGCATATAATCGTTTATACAATCGTATCTCGCTCGATGATGGATTTCTCGAGCAAGCTTTGAAATCTGTTTTACCTATCGATGATTTTGTCCAACGTCTTTGGACGACTCATCGTCGAACAAAACATCGACAACCGATTCAATTAGATATCTATCGAAGTAAATCTTCGATCTGAACAAAAACGAACTTAATCTATCTATCTGCCTAGATGATTACATGCTCGATACGAAAGCAAATCGAATGCGTCAAATTGAATTCAATACAATTAGTTCGGCGTTTGCTGGTTTAACCGGTATTGTCGCTGATTTACATAAAGCTGTTCTTAACTATGCACTCGAAAACTCATCGATACGTCAAGTTAAACCCGATGAAAACAAAACGAGCTCATCGTCAATCGATTTAGTTCTTCCAAACAATGCTCTAATCAAATCAGCCGAAGCTTTAGTCAAAGCATTCGAGCTTTATAATCAACCAAATGCATCTATTCTCTTTCTTATTGTTCCCAATGAACGAAATGTTTGCGATCAAAATGCTCTTGTCGATGCTGTTCAACAACTTCAACCAAACATTCGGTTTCACATGAAAACATTCGAACAATTAGTCGAAGAATTAATTCTCGATGAAAAAACATTTAATCTTCATTTAAAACCATCGAATGACGAAGTTGCCGTCGTTTATTTCCGTGCTGGTTACATACCCGATCATTATATCGATGAAAAATGTTGGAAAATTCGAGAACAAATCGAACAATCACGTGCTATTAAATGTCCAACCATTCGTTCTCAATTATCGGGCTGTAAAATCGTTCAAGAATATCTCACACATGAAAATATCATCGAAAAATACATTCAAAATCCTGAACTTGCACAAAAAATTCGTTCGACATTTGCTCATATATTTAATTTCGCTGATCCAACAACACGTGAGCAAAACATCGAACTTCTACGTCAAAATCCACATGGATTCGTTCTGAAACCGAATCGTGAAGGCGGTGGAAACAATAAATATGACGATGATATCATCGATTTAATCACAAATCAAGCCGATCATTTAAGTTATTTCATCGGCATGGAAAAAGTCGTTCCACCGACATGCACCACCTGTCTCATTAAACCCGATGGTAAACATGTTCTTCATGTTGAATGCATCAATGAAATCGGTATTTTCGGAACAATGCTGACAAATATCGAGACAAACGAAGAATTTATCAACGAAGTCACAGGATATTTAGTTCGAACGAAAACTATTGATACAAACGAAGGAGGAGTCGCAACCGGTTATTCAGTACTTGATTGTCTCGATGTCAGCGAAAATGATAATCAATTAGCGAAGATTTTCGCTCAGAAACGTTGAAATTTATTTATTTATTTATTGATAAAGAAAACGAACATTGGTCAATTTTCGATTAGTTTTAAATTCATATCTATTGTTCTTTCAACGAATAAAATAAACGTCAAACAATCATCTTCTAATGAATAAACGCCTTCAGCTATTTCATATGAATGATTTTGAACTAAAATCGTAAGAAAAAATCGAATTTCATAATTGAGTCTATCGCCTGGATGAATCCGATTTAATATAACAAATGTTTGATCAAAACGAATGAAATCTTCGTACGAACGAATCTGTGTTTCGAATGTTTGATTTGTTACAGGAAGAAAACATCGAATTGAAATGAACGCATTCGAATCGATAACACTATGAAATATATTCATTTGACGAATATATTCAATATTTAATTTAACATTCATTGCCGATGGATTGTATTCACAACTGAAATGAAGCACGGGCGTTTCAGTGAAGTCGTCACTACCATGATTGATGTATGCATATGTGTATGACGATGATGATGAACCGTATGAACGTTGAGAAAACGTTCGATTAATCGGTTGGGTGGAACAGGAATTCTGTGAAAGAGTTATCATATTTTCATTGGATAAAGCGGGCGGATCATGTGTAGTGATGCAAATATCAGATAATGAAGGATTTATCAAGGTTGCTGTTGTTGTTGTTGATGGTCGATAGAACGATGACGATAGTTTTCGAACAGATTGAGATATAACTGGTCGAATAATTTCGAAACGTTTAGCTAATAATGGATCCCAAATAAATTGTTTAATTACACATATTGTTATAACAATAACGAATGCTATCAAACATATCAATGCAACATATGCAGATTTATTGAAATAAATCGGTTGAGAATGTGTAGTCATGAACTACTAGAAACGACGTTCTCACTAGAAAACAAAAACGAATAGAGAAAAAAAAAGTCTATTCAATCGTCGATTATTAGAATATCTAATTCAACTTATTACTGTTTGAGTGCATTCTATTATTTCTCTGTCATAAACATACATCTTATGGAAATTAAATTTCTAATCCTTCTGTTTCTTTTTCTTTTCCACATTCATAAAAGAAAAAAAAAAGATACTTCTGCTATAAATTTCCTATTAATGCTGAGCATCGGACTCGATGAAAAACGTATATTTCTCACTAACGTAACAGAGCCTTCCTGTCATCTAACATAAAAATAGTTTCCTGAAAAGAAAGACGAATATTTTTCTTCAATGTTTGATAATTGCATACTCGAGTTCAATCCCGTAATTGAGTTCGTGATGTTATTTGAAAAAATCTACTTTAGTTTATTTAGTGAATTAGAATAAAAAAAGTAAGATGCAGAACGACTTCATTAAACAAAAAGAGGATTGCACTGGATTTTCTCTCGACAATGTCGTCGATTGAAAACTATAGGAAAAGAAACAGTTCTATCTCTTGTGTTCGACTCTTACGTACGAATGAAGCAGATTCAATGTGATTTTTAATCACATGTGTCTAAAGACTAATCAAATTATCAGATAGGGAGAAAGAGATTTTCGATAGTTCATCAAATAAACAACAGCCTTCAATAGTTACTCATCGAATGGTAAATCTCGATAAATCATTTCATGCTTGATAATAATATTAATCTCGATGATTGCCTTTTCTCGTAGCATTAACTGATCGAATTAGAAATCTCTCGAGAATCGATAGATGTCGCTCGAATCTATTGACCTAAAAGCATCCTTCCTATTGGTCTATCATGAGTCATCATATCAAAAGCCAAAGCAGAAACGCTTCGTCATCATCATATATCTATTTTCAGAACATAGAAATATGTCAAATTCGATATTCGCAGATGGTATCAACAAGTATGACGAATCGATTTGAAGTGTCTCGTTTTTTGTTTTTATTGAATATTTTCTTTTGAAGAATCCGAACTAGTCTTGAACATATCAATTCATTAGATGATGCAAAATTCAAACGATTACTTCAACGTATTGCAGAAAAAGCCGGACGACAAGTTCGTGACATTTTACTTCCGATTGATGAAAAAAAATCGTTTTGTCTTTGATAGAATGAAACAATTTTTACTCTCGATGAATTAAATAAATTAGAAACAGCTTTTGGTTTGTCATTAGACGATCTCAAGCAGCTAATCGAAATATTCGAATATATGTTTCTTCAATCGGCATATCATTTAATTAAACTTCAAGCATTACAAAATGATTTAGTCAATGAATTGAATTTTACTGAGAATAAAGTAATTGCAAGAATTTGATCGAATGGTTTAGTTTTTTTTTGTTTGTTTTCTATTCAGGCGAAAATTTTTGCTGAACAATGGGCAACGAATGGAAAAGATATTGTCGAACGTTTAAAAAGTTCGCATGTTGCCACACATTCCGTAGGATTGTTTCGAAAAAGAAAACGAATGAATTTCGATCGTTGAATTTTTAGTTAGAAGATGTTCGTTGGACATTGGATGTCGGTATATCACAGGGAAGCAAGAGTAAAGTCAAACGACCGATAGGTATCTGCGAATTTCAATTACAAAATCAACAAACTAAAGTAGAAAAATCGTTGATTTTTATGTTTATCGTCAATCGAATGTTTGTGTTGTAGAAAATTGAAAATATTCAAACGGAATTTACTAAAGATGAACTCTACGCATTTTTCGAAAAGGTAAATTTCTTCGTCGTATGATTTCAATTCTTTTTGTTTTTTTTTGGTTATTTAGCTTGAACTTATTCAAAGTCGATTAGATGTCTTAATGGCCTAAGAGTCTAATTTTTTTTTCTATCTGTGATTTATAAATCTTGATTCGTTTTCTATTCGAACAGTAATTTCTTTTGCTAGATAAAATAAAGTTCGTACATTCAGTTTAAATTCTACGTTTTTACCCATGCGCTCAGCGTGTGCTCTCAGCCTAGATGTATCTATCGTTCATTTGTGAGTTGGACAGAAATAAAACTTATACTAAACAGAAACGAAAAGAAAGTGAAATCACATATTCATAGTTATCGGTTAGGGATAGGTAGTCAAGCAGAACGATTATACGTTTTTTTTTGAGTGCACAAGCATGATTTAGACGATAGTTAAGCATCGTTCTATTGACATGGAGAATCCCTGCGGATTTTTTGATAAGCTAAAAAAAACGTAACGAAGTAAACAAACGTTCCTGAAATTGCTGTCGTTTAAAGTACGTTCTAGTGCACGAACGGGTTCTCTTTCTTCCTCTCGTCGACCAAAAAAAACAACTCCCTTCATTTCTTTTTCTTTCTCTTCTTTTGCGTTGTTTTTCTCTCCATATAATCCTTGTTTTTTTTCTTTCAGAAATAAAATAAAAACGGTTTTATAGGCAAAAAAAGATCCGACATTTTCTTATTTTGCTTCGAAATTTAAACATGGACGCAACATATGGACAAGATTTATCATTGATTGATATGGATGATCTTGGTGTTCGTCCATCAGATTCAATCGATTTCAGTAAAGCATTCGATAATTCAATTGAAGAATTATTCGGTCAAGAGAAACCGTCGATCGAATTTCAGGTTTATTCAGCTGGTGAATTGAAATTCACGAAAGAGGATGTTGTTATGTCCGAAGACGATGACGATGATGATGAATATGAAATCGATCCTGAAACTGGTTAGTTGATTGTTCTTATCATTCGTCATTTAAGTCAATATTGACCTAACTGATATTGTTTTTTTTCTTTATTTCGTTTACAGGTGAGAAAATCTTTCGTGAAACGTCTTCAAATCCAACTATTTCACTTTCGCCATCCAATGATGTAAGTCTTTGTTATCTCTCTCCCTCTCTCTCTTTCGCTATGATATATATTTTTTCTTTTTTACGTTACAGAAATGGATTGAAGAGTACTTATCTAACTTTGAATCGTCATCATCATCGAATTCGATTCTCCCGTTAACAACAACTGAAAACCAATTTCTTCTCGAAGATTCCGATTGGTTAGACGATATACTTAATTTCAACGAAACAAGTGATAGTACCCAAATGACTGCAACTAATGAACACATTTCAACGTTCACGATTTCCACTGACGATGAATATTCAACGAGTAATAGTAATCAACATGAATTCGAAGTAAATATTCTTCGGAAAAGCTCCGATTCAAAACCCGAATCTTGTTCTTTTGTTTATCAGGCTAATGATGAACAGATGATATTAATCGAACCGAAATCTGAAAAAGTCGAACATGAATTGTCGCCTATGCCGAATATGCTCATGCGTCGATCGACTACTCAAGGACAAATCGACGAAGAAACACTTGAACAATATCAAATACCTCTGACCGTTCAAGATATCACTCAATCGACGACTGAAGAATACAATCGTCATTTAGCACGATTGAGTTATCTAACAGCCGAACAAATTCATATTGTTAAAGATATTCGTCGACGTGGAAAAAACAAAGTAAAATTCTTTCGTCATCAATTGATTTGTTTTTGAGAGATGAATACGATTGGTTTTAGATTGCTGCACAAAATTGTCGAAAACGAAAAGCAGTTAGTATCGATACTCTATTGACGGAAGTCGATGAATTGAAACGAGTTAAACATGAATTAGAGGAACGCAAACGACTCTATCAACAACAAGTAACATTTTCTAAACGTGAATTTTCTGTTTTTGTTTGATCAATGAATCAATCTGTTTTAGATCGCAGAAACTCGTAATCAATACGAATATCTTCATCGTCAAACCCTTCCAGATCGTCAATTACCACCGACGATCTCTGTCAAATAAAACATTTTGTATATAGGATATTAGTCTTTTACTCTCTCATGATGAACTCGCGTTGTCGGTTTTTCACACACACAAACATTTATACATATATATTTTTTTGTTTCTTCTCCTTCTTTGCTTTTATTATTATTATTATTATTATTACATTACAAATCGATGTTTTTCTTTTCAGTTGTTGTCGTAGTTGCACCACAAGCTTAGTGATTGTTTATTTGAAACAAATATACGTATACGTTGAAAACAAAAGCAATGCTTTTACTTTCGATAAGGTCAAATGTACTACCTAGGACTTTGTTTCTAATTGTCATGCTGATGTTCGATGAGATTTGTCGTGTGCGTGTGTGTTTATGTGTGTGTGTCTCTCTTATCTCTTTGTTTTCAGTGGTTATCAATGACGAAATTGCATTGTCAGAATTTTATTTTTTGACTAAGCAAGAAATGAAAATTTCTCTCTTTGAAATAGAAAATAAAAAAAAATAAAATGAAGATCTTCGTCTTGTTTTCACTGTTATAGTCGTTGATCGAGAGCTCGTAAATATTTTGTAGCAATGATTTTCGGTAGAATTCGATAACGAAAAGCAACCATGACAACAAGCCAAATCGGTAGAACTAATTTAACATAGAGTATAGGCGAAAAACCGAGAATACAAAGAATTAATAATTGAATTAATTGTAAAAATGTGAATAAATGAATTTTACGTTGAGGCACTTGACGAATGTAATGATTTGGCGGATAGGCAGCCTTTAGAAGAAGAAGAGGAAAAAATATGAGAGATGAATTAAATTATTCGAACCTGTTCAGTAAAAAATAGAGTAACACGTTCGAAAAATTGATTTCCATCAAGAGATGTTAATGCTAAATAAAGAAAAAGTCCATCTAAAACTGGCATTGGAATTTTATTGAGTATCTGATGCATTAATAATGACATGCCGATCAGTATCGATGATATCAATGTTGTCAAACGTGTTTCCCGTACTTTGACAATTCTATGAGACGAAAACAAAACATAAAACTATTAATTTCAAAGGTCTATATCGTACACAGATTGAATATGTCCTTGTTCAACACGTTCTTCAGTATCAGCTAATGCTTTGACATGAAGAGGTGATAATGGAAGTGCGCCATGCATCCATGTCAAACCAAATAAAGACAGTAGACCATTGAGTACAGCAATAACGAATAGATCGACATGAAAAGCTTTGCCTTTTTTGAGTTTATTTGCAGGTGAATTAACAATTGCACCTGCGATGTTTTGATCCTGGAGAAGAAAAATCAAGAATTTTTAATTGAAATGAAAGAAAAAATCTTTGTTTGTCAACAAACAAGAAACATTAGTAACGATAATGAAAAGCCCAATATTCCCGTGCCGATAATTTGTTTAAGATTCACTGATTGAAATCTAACCATGCTAAATAATTGCCCGTAATTAACGGTAAATGAAGGAACTATGAAGATAAAAATCGATTCGATTTGTTTTCTCGTTCAGATAAAAAAAAAACTATCGAACTCACGAATAATTTCTCGAAAAAATAAACTTCCAATTATTGACATGATTATCACCGAGACCGGCAGAGCGTAATCAGTCAATAGTTCTCGTTTTGCTGATGTTAAATACGGCGTTTGCTTGAATTTATACAGAAATGTACCCAGCCAAACTGTACCCAATGCGAGCAGAAGATAGAGAAGACTTGAATCTCTTGCACATTTTTCTGATCAAAAGAAAACAAAAACAAATCTGCACATGTAAACTGTACAGGTCAAATAAATTTACTGAGAACAACATCCGATGTAAAGTTCTTCATGGATGTTTGATTCGACCAGTATTGATCAAGTTGTTGACATTCAATTGTTGAATATGTCATTGAAAAATCTGACGACAAATGATTTTTCAATAAAAAGAAAACACCCTCAAATTTTACTTTTATAAACATGTGTACTGGCGTCAACAACGAATGCAATCGATACAAACAATGCAAAGATTTCTTCAGTCGATCTACATTCAATATAATTCGAAAATATAAGCTCGCAATTTTCTTGTCTACCTTGTCGACCATTTCATGACTTTCGATACTCCGAAAACAGAATAGAGTATAAGAAAAAATGAATTCCATAGGCCGACCAATGCATATGTATCACGAAAATCCAAATTAAACACATCACATAACGAATAAATAACTGAACAAAGAATTTCATTCGAATAAATTCACTTCACGGATTTGATTTACCTTTGACATAAAGTGTTAACGGTGCTGTTGTCATAACGACAATCAATGGTTGACCCGCAAATAATGAGAAAAATATGCCGCCAAGACATTGTGAAGCAACAGCTTTGGATACACCTAGAAAGGAAAATAATAAATGACAATCTCGTGACAACAAAATGATTTTCTCGTTTAGATCGATTTTAATCATGTGAAAATTGCGTTTCCTTTCGTGACTAATGGTCTTTCGTTTTGAGCTTGAAATAATTCGAAACATACTAATCTGATTGTGTGTTGCTTGCGAATTAAGTACACCGAAGGCAATACTCGGTAATAAACAAGCAAAATAGAGAAAAACAGCTGTCGAAAGAACTTTCTGTGAGCCATGATGAGTTTGAAAAACTAGACGAAACAAAAACTAAAAAACGTATTCAGCCAAAGAATAATTTACTATCGTAATAATCCGAGAAGTAATGTGGTAATCGGCGTGATAAATCCATGCAAATATCTGTAGGTGCTGGAAAATAGTAGACTTTCTCTTTGGTTGTCTGAGAAAGAGAGAAAAAGATTTGAATAAAAAACAGAATTTTCTTCTTACATCTGTATTCGTATTAACATCATCGAATGGATCAAGCAGAGAACTTCTTGTAACAACTGTTTGTTGTTCCATTAAATGATCTGTATGTTTCTATAATCGAATAGGAAAAGAAAAACATCTTTAGTTCGTTTGTTTGTTTGTTTGTATTTACATCAATGATTGAAATGAATTCTTGTTGTGTAGCAGCTTTTAAGAGTTTGGCACGTAATTCAATATCGGCAAAGATGGTTGCGAATGTTCGGCCAGTTTCAAGAAAGTTCTTCGTACCTTTTTCTTTCATTGGCGAGAAAATGAAAACAATAAAACGAGCTTCCTGACAATTTCGACCGAGATTACACGGATTTTTCAATCGTGCAATGGCAACATGTCGTCGAAGAATCGATGGCGATGTGCACATCAATGCCAGCCACGATTGATCGTACGTCCAATTGGTTTCCGTTGTTGTCGTTGCTTGAAGAGTTTTAGCTAAGATTCGAACACGATCATTGACGAATAAAGCTTGTTTGATTTCTTCGATATTAAGATTTTCTCGATGTCCACTCGCGTTATTACTCATTGTCGTTGTTGTCGGACTTGAGACGGGCGATGTTGCCGCTCCAGAACCGCCATTATGTGGATGATGAGTCGTTTCTTTGATTTGTCGAATGATAATCTCGACTAAATCACCGATCGATGTATCCTGTACATCGAGCAGTACGAGAGCACTATGAATGAATTCTTTAATATCTTTGCCACCGCGAATTTCAGCAGCAAAATCTTTCAATGGAATATGCTATTCGAAAAGAAAAAAAACACAGGAAAAATCTATCGTTTCTAGTTTTAATTTCATTAATTTTACTTCGGATTTATTATAAACAAGTTGAATTTGAGCACCATCTTCTACAAAAACAATTTATTGTTAATCTTCTAATTCAATCAGACGCGAAGAATCTCCGATCGATTATCTCTATACTGTCACTTACTTGACAATGATGATAAATCATGATCGTCTAAGTTCAAAGTATCATCTTCGATGTTCATGATAAAAATGAACTTTGTTTATTTATTCGTATTTTCTTTTTTCTTTCGCTATTCAATAAATATTTGACGTCATCTATGCAACCGAATTCTTCAAGATCGATTTTCTTTCTGTGTGTTATTCTCAAATAGAGAATTTGTCCGTGCGTGACATGAATATTTCATATATAGGTCTTAAAACAAGCAAATCTCTTCTATTACGAGCAAAGGAGCGAACGATGAAGAAAAAAAAGAATAGAAAAGAAATCTCGACATGACAACAAATCTTTCTCGAATTGTTTATAGAAATTGTCAAGAGAAGTAACACATCCGAATATCGGATTACCTCTCAATAATTTCCATTCTTGTTCGTGATCGTTGTAGACCCATGTTGATGTTGGTATAGGTATGGATTCTCGTGTTGGTTTACGTCGAAAACTAAATCGACGTAGACTACTACCATTCGGATTACGTCGAAAATAGGAATCCGTTCGATTCATGACGTTAATAAACAAATCCAAGTTAACACATTTATTAAGTGAGATCAAAAATGAAAGAGCAACAGATTGTTGTTTATAAGGAAATGACAGCAACAAGTCCTTATTTCTTTCTCTCTCTCTCTCTCTTCTACTTTATCATCCTCTTCTTCTTCGTCGTCGTTTTCCTTTTTTTTCTCAAGAAAATAGCATCCGCTAAGAAAAACAAACCTAATTTGTTATCAGAATGTGCATGCTAGAATCAATGATGATAGAATATCTATGTTGATTATAAGTGCATGACAACAGCATGATTAAACACTGATGAGAGTTCAAGAGTAGTATTATTTTCTTCTTCTTTAAATAGAAGATTTTTTTAATGATATATATATATATATATCAAGTAATTCATGTTATATATGCACGTATTCCACTTACTGTGTAATGATGATAAGATTTCTGAAGATGCATTCGAAGTTTCACCAACTGGAAACGATTGACAATCGTACATCGATTGATTTGTTGAATGAAAAACAATGAAATGAATCGAATCGAACTAATAATCGTCTCAATGATTAGCATTTGAAATACAAACATCGGAAGACAGCATGGCATCGGAATATATTAATTCAAGTCATTGTTTCAAATTATAAGCAATTCTTTTCGCCTTTCAAATATATAATTATCGTCAGATATATTATAGGAGGAGAAAAAAAATTGATAATTAACACTTTTAACATTTATTAGTATTAATAATAATCAAAGGAGCGAAAGAGAGACCAGCAGTAGCAAGAAAAAGTCTTCTTTTTTTTTTAATAAATGATCACATTGTATTATAGCATCAATAAATCTACTAGCAATCTATATAGTAATAGAGTGTTTTTGTTTTGACCAAACGAAGAGAAAGAGAGAGAGAGAGAGAGAGAGAGAGCCCGTCGATGAAAATGAAAATGTACAAATCCATGCGAAATGAAAAACAAACAAAATACAAAAATAATTCTTTTTTCTTCTTCTCTTCATTTGCCTATTGTTTCAATCGTGGCTGATAGCCAGTTGCGCCAGCTTCGAAATTCGCATGAGATGAATTAGCTTTGTAAAATTTCACCGGAAATCCTATATCAGGAAAAAGACTAAGAACTTTATCGTCAATCATTTTTTGTGCTTGTTCATTTGGATTTGAATTCCATATTTGAACAAGATCTTGACCACCATCACGTGATTGAACACTTATACCAACAACATCATCACCATCGACAACAGGAAATTGTTCTCCAATCGCAGCTAAACATAATTCCTGCCAAACAGTATTCGTTTTATCTTTTGGACAACGATAAGTATATATACCACCACTAGCAAAAAAAAACAAAGATTGATTCGAAAATGAGAAATTCGAAAGTTTACTTTTCATTTTCTCGATCTTCCCAAAGTGGTTTACGACTTTGTCGCATCAAATGATAACTAACTCGATTTGATAGTCGACTTGGTGCTAAAAATAAAGTCATAAATCGTGAGAAAAAACAACAATATCAATATAATCTACATGGAATATTGTTAAAAACACTCCAAAATTCTTGAACAGTTTCGACGCAGAATATGACCGTCAGGCCGGCTTCATAGTCGTCTTTCGATGTAAATTTGGTCCGTTGTGAATCGAGCCAAAATGTCCATCTAATTGAAATATATTCGAATACCGATGTTGTTCGTCTATTTTCATTCGAAAAAGTTTACTTTGTCGCCAGTGGAGCAACTTTTTCTTTATTCAATGATAATGAATGTCGAATTTTGGCTGTCGTTTGCGGACCATAGTTTTCGTCGTTCAAGGTTTCACTAGCCGATAAATATTCACTATCATCTCCACCGTCGATCATCTACAAATCACAAAACGATGAAAGAAAGAAAAAGAGAGAAGAAAAAAAAACGCCGATATAAATCGTTCGAAACTACGAATAATTTGCTCGTTATTCTCTTTCGTTTTCTTTTTTTTTTCGAACATACATTTACTCAAAAATACAACACGACATTTGTGTGTCAATGACGACGAGTGACAACAACGCACGTGCAACGGACAATAGTCTCGATTTAAAACTTCTAGCTATCGGTGATTCAGGTGTTGGCAAAGTAAAATCAAAACAAGTAAAAACAAAAAACTTTCGTTTTATTCAATAATTAGACATGCTTATTGAGTAAATATGTCGACGGTGAATTCATTCAAGGTCTAGGCACGACTGTCGGAATCGATATAAGAAATAAAACAATTCAATGGAAATCAGCGAAAACAAATCGATCTTACACAATTCATTTGCAATTATGGTAGAAGAAAAAAAAAGAGAGAGGCAAAAGAAAGATTTCTATGAGTAGATTTTGTTGATTTAGGGATACGGCCGGTCAAGAACGATATCGTTCGTTAACAACATCATTCTTTCGTGATGCTATGGGTTTTCTATTAGTCTTTGATTTAACAAATGAAAGTTCATTTCTCAATGTTCGAAATTGGATTGGTGAAATCCAAGCGAATGCTTATTCGGACGAAATCAGTACGATACTCGTCGGGAATAAATGCGATCTCGAAAGCGAACGAATCATTTCGAAACATCGTGCACTCGAACTTGCTCAACAACATCAGATTGAATATATTGAGACAAGTGCATTAAATAACACCAATGTTCAAGAATCTGTTCAATTATTATTAACATCGGTTATCAATTCTTATGAAGAAAATGAAAATCTTACGAAGAAAACTATTCACATGACAAAATTGCCGACGAATGTTTTCGAAGCAGCTGAATTTACGAAACAAACAAAACCGAACAAATCTATGACCTATTGCTGTAATTATTGAATCTAAAAGAAGAAGAAAAAAATACATATAAATATATATTATTAATCGAAATAAATATGTTCTCTCGATGGAGATAGAAAAGGACCACATGTAAATATTAAAAATACTATTGTTATTAATAGAAGAACAATTGTCGAAATAGAAGTAAAAAAAAGCCGATATTCAACACGTAAATACCAAATAAATGCAAGTAGAAACGTTAGAAAAACTATCAAATGACTAGAAATTCGTATGGGAGATGTCTCGAAAAAAGTCGAATTTTCAAATGCAGTTGACGAATGTTCGCTGAGATGATTTGTTGTCGATTGTCGACGAGCTGTTATTAGACAATGAATGATTGTTTCATCACGAATATTATACGTTCGAAGTGTTCGAGAATCACGCAGTTCTCGACCTTGATAAATCAAACGAATGATTTGATTGTTAGTCAATTGATCAGCAAAATATAATCTAAACGAAAACGTTGAATTTCGACGAGAGAAAACGTCGAATAACCTTTTGATTTTTAAAATTGTGTCATTAGATTGAACGAGAAGAGATTTTTGAGTTTCATTAAGAAATTTAATTGTTATTCGCAACGATTGATTTGTACTGTTTGACAGATCTTCGATTTCACTCGATCTAAAAAAAGATTTTATTCGAAAACTAACAAAGAAAATTCTCCGTACTCAATATCAGATTCATGTTCAGTGAGATAAGGAGACTGTTCACTGGTCGACGGATACGTAAAATCCTCGTCTAAAAACACAACAGAATTCAATTGAGAAATTTCGACAACAACAAACCAGAGCGTTGCAAATCGAATCGAGTTAGATGTTCAACATGACTAGAAATCCAAGCTAAACATGTGACTGCAATCAATCCAAGAGCACCAAGTAAATAAATGCACGTATCGTCAATAAACGACATGAAATCGAAGTAGAATATATCAAACGATTTATCTCTCGAAATGGAAGGAACTATCGACGTGTTGTTTTTGGTAAACTCTGGCAACCATTTAGAAACTCGATTAGCCTTTTTCTCCCATCTATCGTTTCTGAAAGGAAAAAAAAAGAAAAAACATCATCCAGATGACGTTATATTAATACTCGACATTTCGTCGTCGTTTGTTTTGTTTTTTTGAAAGAAAAAGAAAAAGAAGAAAAACAACAAAAGGGATTATTCTTCTACACAAAACAGAAGATCTTTCTTCGCCAATTTTTCTTTATGGACAACAAAGAGATAAATGACTTAGACAACGACAAAGAAAAAAAAAAAAGAGAGAGAGAGAGTAACTGTACAAAAAAAAAGAAACAGATTCTTCTTATTTCGAATGATGTCGATGATGGTGTTGTTGTTGTTGTTGTTGCTGCTGTTGTTTAGCTGCTTGAGGTATCATATCTAGGAGATATTGAGCTGGATTACCCTGACGCATTAATGATGCGGCCATGGCTGGAAACGACGCAGCAAGTGCCTGTTGTTGCTGTTGGAGAGCTTTGGGCGAGAGAGCAGCGGCGGCGGCTGCAGCTTGATTAGCGAACGCTAACGGAAACATATTCGAAAGGAGATGTTTTTGAAAAAGTTCGATTTGTTCATTCATTGGTAGAGCAGCGAGTGTTGATGTAAACGCATCGACAGGTAATTGAGGTGGCAGTTGTGGTAATGATGGTTGTTGTTTGATTGAATTCGATTTGGAACTACTATGATGAGAATGATGATTATTTGATGAATGTTTCGATGATGAATTGATTTTTGTCGAAACATTTTTGCTCGAATGTTTGTTGTGTGATGATGATGAGGAGGAGGAGGTCGATGGCGTCGGCTGTTTAATAGTTGTGCTCGATGCTGATGATTGAAATTTGGCGTCGAGTTCTTTCTCCTGTTGTAAAGCTTTCATAAATGCTTGACGTAAGCGATTCGAATGATCTTGTTTGAGAATTTTCTTTTGCGAACTCTTTCGACATCGATCACAGAAGATTTTCTCTTCGGTTTCATTCTCATTCGAGCACGAGACTTCATGCCATGTTACCGACCAGTCCGTTCCACATTGAGCGCAAATATGCGGTAAATGAAATGACATTTCCGGATTTAAACGACGGTTCACAAAATCTGAGTACGTATTATACGCTTGTTCGAGACCGATCGAGGTTAGAAATTCCGCCCAACCGTTTATACCTGGAATATACGTCAAATCACAGGTCGTCGGTTTCGGTGTGGGGATTTGTAAGAGTGTTTGTTCGAGTTGTTTACGTAGAGCTAATTTAGCGTTGATTAAATGTTGATCAGAGTTAGTTCCATTGTCTGAAGAAAAACGGCAATGATATTTTACGAAAAAACGAAAAGCGAAACTCTACTTTTCGAACTCGTTGAATTCGAATTACTCGACGGTTTAACACTCGAACTCGTGTTTGTCGATGACAGACGTGTTGCTGTTTGAGGAATCGTACTATTTGCATTCGATTGTCGTGTTGCTTGTGGTAGAGCAAGAGAATTCTTAGTTGACTGAATCTGTGAATTGGACGATGTCCGATTGACTGTGTATTGATTTGGATGCGGTGGTTTTGTTGGTGTTGATCGATTGTTATTATTTGAATTCTACATGCGTTCCAAGATAAAAAAAAACAATGAACAAAACTACGAAATGATTTACATTTGATATTTTAGTTGCTGGTGGTTGTGCGACGGAATTTAATTTCGTTGCATTAACAGGCGGCGTTGCTGTTCGCTGCTGTTGTTGTTGTTGTTTGAGATTGTTTGTTTGTTGTGAGACAAGTTTTTGATTTGTTTTCAATTTCTGCATGAGAACAAGCAATGCTTCTTGACATTGTAATTCGTATTGAAGTTGTCGATATTCGGATGACATTTCTTGTTTACTATTATTAATAATCATTTTTGAATTTCTATATTGAAAAAAAAAGACAAAGGATTAGTCGTTTGTATTTTTCTGTCTGTGCTATTTATTTTCTTGTTTATTTGTCAATAAACACAAAGAACGAACGAATATATCTATATCGAGGTTCGATTTAATGTTCGGAAGCAATGAATGGCGGAAGGTGGGACGCGCGCGAGCGAGAGGCGAACAAGAAGACGAAGAAAGAAGAAGAAGAAGAAAAAAAATAACACAAGAATAGAGAGATGAAAAAATATCTATCTGTTGGAACGCGATTACTAATGTCGACGGGATGAGGACGACCAATTGAACGTTACCACGACAATGATTACATTCAGATAGGAAAAAAAAACGGAGAAGAAAAATGAACGAAAGAAACAAGACAGCGGGCAAGCGGGCGCAACGCCCTTTTGTCTTCTATACCGAGAAATGGACACGTCTGTGCGTGCGTTTTATTGTAGACTCACCCGTCATAATCAGTGCTACGGAATCGTTTGGTTGAATTCATTTGATTGTCTAAAGGTTTACGTTTAAATCCATTAGTTGATATCATTTCAGCGGTTTTTTTGTGTAAATATAATATTCTACTTAATCTGCAAGAGAGAGGAAAAAAAACATATACGTATACACGTTCGAGATTAACGAGATCGATATGTGAATATTTAAATAGAAACTTCTCGTCTTATGCGATTCCATCATCCATCCTGTGTTTTGTTTACCGGCAATGTTGGACGTGGAGAAAAGGGTTATTCATCGCTATCATATGTCTGCACTCTCTTTTTTTTACTCGACGAACACGATTTACCCTTGTATTCCAGTTTTTTTTCCATTCTCTCATGTTTTTTTTGTGTCTGTGTGTGTATGTTGAGGAAGAAAAAGAAAAAAAAAGGGCTGATGTGTTTTATCGTCGGTATTGTTATTCAATATAATATATCATAAAAATTTTATTTAAATCTAAAAGAAAGAAAACAAAATCTAACTTTTTTTTTCTCTTCAAAAAATAAACAAAATGCGTGTTGAGTCGATTGAGAAAGAAGAAGACCGAACTAAATCACAACAACAACAACAGCTATGATTTCGAAATTGAATCAGAACGGAAAAGCTGATTTGTTCATTTTTATGCAGTTGGAATGAAACAGCGCACACGCGCAACAACGACGTCGGTATTTTCTCTAACTGACGATGAACGCTAACTCGCACACATAAAAAGAAGGAGAAAAAAAAGAAAAAGAAGACGACGATGAAGATGAAGATGAAGAAGAAGAAGAAGAAGAAAAAGCTCACATATTTTAGTAGACTAGCCCTTCTTTTACCAAACAACATTCTCGCATATTTACGGATATTTTTTTCCTCTCAAGTGAATCAAGAAGGAAGAAAAAACGATGTTTAGCAAACAAATCAATGATTCGTTGGTTTTTTCGTATATTTTTGTTTTCGTTCGTTGTGTTCAACGATTGAATCGTTGGTTCGTTGCATTTTATTTAAAATCTCGATTCGTTGTTTCGATAATTCAATGAATTGTTGTTCATCTTCGATAGTTGTCGGAGATTTTGGATTATTCAAACGAAGTTTATTAATACGATCAAGTAATGTTGATGTTGGAAGAAGCTTTGTCTGCTTTGATAGGTCACGTTCATTTTCATTTGATGATGATATGACATTTGAGAAGAAACCATCGTTCTATTCAGATCAACAAAAAAAAAAGACGAGAGAAAGAAAAAAGAAAAAGAAAGATTAAAATTTTATTTTCTTCGTGAGTTACATCGCGTTGTAGGTACGCATTTGATGGTCGTTGCTTAGGTAATAAACGGCTTTCTTCAGCGAGAATTTGATGATCGACAGGTTCTTCATATTGATCGTGATCGATTCGAGATATGTCTCGTTTAAGAATATGTTCACGAATGAGTTTATCGCTTTCATCTTCATCTTTGATTGAAAATGTTGTTGCAGGCGTGCGTGCACGTACACGCATGCCACGTCGTGTCCGTTGTTGAAGAATTAAACGAACATTTTCAACTGATTGATCGAAACTCTCGGCAAGCATTTGTACATTCCAACGTTCTTAAGACAAAAAACGTAAATTTCAAAAGTCAAACTTCAATAGAATTCTTCTACTTGGATAGTTTTTGTAGAGAAATTGCATGTGATTCTTCACGTATGGATCGATTTGAATGTCGTTCGGATGTGCGACGTATTTTCGTCGGAGAATATGATATAGAGCGATTCGTTGACGACGACGTTGCTGTCTAAGAAACTGTTTAAAATGAAAGACAAAATGAATTGAATCTACTCGAGTTCATAGTTGATTTGCAGTGATTTATTTCGGCTTGTTTGTACGGCTAAATGTTCGATTTCACTTTCGATTTCAGGCCGATAGACATTCGCATATTCATCGAGAATACTTCGTTGTCGTTGGTTAGTTCGAAGAAATCGTTTGAATATTTTCAATGTTAACATTCTTTTTTTGTCTGAAAATATCCTTTGTTATTTTAATTTTATTTCGTACAAAAACAAAACAAAGCAAGACAAAAATTTATTTCTAAGAAATTATCGATTTATAAAAATGGTTTCAATTGATACCAATGAGCAATAGGTTTCGATACTTGTCGATGACAAATATCATTCCAATGTTGTGTCAATTCTTTGCCAATTGAATACATGCCAATTGGCTCATGTTTCATATGATGATCATAATCGAATAGAATCACATCGAAATAAACATTTTCGATATCATTATTCGGTATATCGAATGTAAAACATTCGTTGTAAACGGGCGTTTGAGTTGTTCGTTTGATGGTACTTCGTTTTTTTGCGATCCGTTGCTGTTTGTAGAACATATAGATTTTGAAATATGGATCTAGAAGAAAATATTCACGAATTCAAACGAATTGATACGATCGAATTTACTTAATAAACGTTGGGATTCGATTCGAGGTAGATTCGATGCTTTGAGAACGATTATTGTCAATGAATTCGTGTCTGGTTGATAGCAAACTGAAATCAGCATTTCGCCTAATTCTTGTTCGTTAAACTACATTGAAAATTCGACAAAAAATATATTTTATTTTTGTCAATTGAATTACTTGTTCATGTCGAAGTGTTAATGTTTTAGTAAAGATCATTTCAGTCGAATTGAGTGTATCTGATTGAATTGGAAAAGCGATTTGACCAAGAATTTGATCACGAGCAAATGTATCATAGGTAAGAACAGTTAAAATCAGTGAATAACTTTCGGAAAAAATCGATTTCAGATCGGGATATTCGATGAGTTCATCGTAGATTGGATGAGGATTTTGTTTGATAATGGGCGTTCGCATAGATGGATAGATATCTGAAGAATTTTGTTCGTCATCGATTGTTCGAAGTTCGATTCGAACGTACGAATCAATGATTGACGGCTGTCGATGTCGTTTGTAAACGCAAAGGTCTCGCGCATTAAGAATGCGGACATACAATGATTGCTTATTTTCGTCCCAACGGAGGCTAAATGTTAATGAAGCAGATTGACAATGATGTTCGGATGTCAATGAATTGCTTGATATGGATGATGAAATTTCGTTTTGATTAAACATATCTAGGATTTCTCGTTGTGTCTTATGAAAAAAACGTGATACAGCTAATCCAACAATCGAAATCAACGAGATAATTGTAACGATCATTAAACATGGAAATGAATAGTCTAGGATATATAGTAAACAAATATTAATGGATAATAGACTAAGGAAAATCTGAGAGGACGGATGGAGAAGAGAAAACGACCGTAATTTACTTGTAGAACAATAACAAAAAGCAATCTGTGCGTTGACATACTTGGTAGATTGTTTGATTTTGTCATGTAGAGATCGTGTGCGTCTTTGAACGTCATTGTTTTCCATTGATTTTCAGTTGAATGGTGCTTAACAATTTCTTCGAGATTAAAAGCAGAAAAGAAATCGATTTCTATTAATGATGAATTTCTTTTGCTATCAACGTTCTCGACTTCTCCTTTTTTTTTCTTCTGTCGTCAAAAGAAAATTAAAGTTCGCTTTTGTTCTTGAGAGAGAGAAAGAAAATATGCGAATATATATATGTTCTCGTATTGCTCTAATGAAAAGGAAGTCGTCAGAACAAGGAAAGAAAACGAGAAATAACACACATACACGCAAAAGAACGTTTCAAACTTATTTTTTTTTTGTTAATTCAATAGAAGAGAAGGGAAAAAAATCTATTCTATCTTGTTGCCGAATTTTTGTCATTGAACATAAGCTGATTACGATGGATAATTCGTTTATTCTGAAGATCCTTGCATATCACATTCGCTTTTCTGAATAGACAAAAATTGACATATGCAATTATCAAAAATCAAAACAAGCCAAATGCCCGAAGACGACTATTGATACCGGAAGGAATAATTAACATTTCAAATTGGATAAGAAAGACAAAGAGAAAAAAAACTGGGGGAAGCGAAACTAGGTTTGATACAAACAACGGCTGATTTCCGAACGATTCAAACGAAATTGTGTCCAACATTTTGGACCATTAAACTGAAATGTATTCGTTTTCGCAAGATTTCCATCTGTATAACCTACAATCGAATTGTTTGACATGATGAGAACAGAAGAAATGCTCGAACTCACATCGATGACGTGAAGTTGAAGTGAGATGATTTTCATCTAGACATATCAAAGAGAATTACAGTTTCTCATGCAAGTTATTATGTCAAAAGAAAAAACGAGAAATGATTGATGAGTAAACCTACTTTGTTCCATTGGAGACATCTCATTAAATGAATATTGTGATGATGATGTTTGACGTTGATATTTATTCAGGACTAGAACAAGAAAAATCGGTTGACTTCTATGTTGTCACTCAGTACTTCTTAGCATTGTTGAACTCTCATGTATGAAATCAAGAGTCAAAATAATTGATCATCCTCGTGACAAACTTACATGGTGGATTACCATGATAGGTGAATGTTCGTTGTCGTTGAATAGAATTCGAATTATTATTATTATTATTCAGTTGTTGTTTTATCCAACGACGAAGGTCTCTGCAAGTTAGATTCGAACCAGTGATCATTAACGTTCGAATCGAATGAGACGAAATTTTACTTTAGAAATGGCATAACCATGAAAAATGCTTTTGGATTGAGATGAGGATTGAGTTCTCGGTAATGAGACGGAATATCGGCAATCGGAAACCAACGCATTTCCTAATCGAGAGAATAATTGTAAAAAAACGGAAATACTTTTGTTTTGTTTGTCTGTTCTTTCTTTTTCTATAGACCTACTTTAATTTCATTCTTTGTTTTAGGTGCAAATTTCGTGTCGAGTGGAACGCCTTGCACAATATATAATCTCACAATTTGTCCGTTTAATTCACGTTCAATAAATTGATCTTCAAATGCACGATCTTTCATATCGAATCCAATTTCTTCCATAACCTTTTAACAATCATCGGATAAAAAGGAAATGAGATTCTTTCTTTTACTTCTCGAATCGCACATTTGATAGGACTTTCATTTTCCTGCACTTTACCTTTCGGAAATCCCCAACTTTCTCGACTGTAAAAGCCTTGTACTAATAAAATATGTTCATAACTCGGATCAACGATAATAGCACCATATGTTGGCACACTGTATTTATAATCTTTCCAAAGTAAAAAGATTTCTTCAAGATTATTTCGATAATTTCGTAGGAATGGACAATGTTGAAAGACTACATAGAGTGAAAATGAATTCGATTGAACATTAAACGCGTAGAATTTACTTTGTTGAGCAAAATCTTTGATAGTACATGGAATTAACTCGCGATCATCTTCACAATAAACATCAATATAAAACCAATGTGCTGATTCGACAGCAAATAAAATTTGAACGAGATCATCTCGTCGTTCCGATGGAATATTTATAATAAATCGACTAGAAAAAGAATAAAAAAAACTTTCGTTGCGGTTTTTTTCCTGTACGAAATTCTACCTGCATAAATCATCGAGAACTTTATCAGGAATAGCCGATGACATTCGAATTGAATACGAAAATAGAAATATTTTCTTTTTCAGTCGAAAATAGAATCAACTTTACTATTGGATTACAATTTTACCATCGTGGTAAACTGTGGACAATGATCTTCATCAATGCACCTGATAAAAATCAAGTGTTTTTCTTCTCTCTTTTCGTGCTATTTTAAATAAAAAAAGAAATGCCGTTAAAAGGTATACCGTCGTTGATCTCGCCTGAATTACTCTATGCATTAGCATCGATGGGTCATGGCGATGAAATCGTTTTAGCTGATTCGAATTTTCCTTCGGAATCCGTTGCAAAGGCAAGCGGTGCTCGTTTGATTCTTTGTGATGGTCTACCCATTCCACGGCTTCTCAAGCAAATCTTGAAATTATTTCCGTTAGATCAATATGTTGCTCAACCCGTTGGTCTTATGGATTTAGTTGATAATGATAAAAAGAAAGGTTTACAAGTTCCTATTTGGCAAGAATACAAACAGATCGTTGGCGATGATGTTCAATTTGAAATGATTGAACGTTTCGAATTCTACGAACGAGCAAAGAAAGCATTTGCCATTATTCGTATGTTCGATAATCTTTGATTTGAATTTTTAATAATTAAATTTTGATTTTAGGTACAGGCGAAAGTGCAATCTATGCAAATGTTATTTTGAAGAAAGGCGTTGTTCTCGCTAAGAAATCTTCGAAAGACGATGAAAATGAATAAATTATCTTTTTTTTCTTTTGCTTGCATGAAAAACAAATTTGTAATTGCTTGATGGATCTTTTTCTAGATAATAGATTAACTAATAAATTTTGAGTGATCTCATGTGCAATAAATGACAAATTCGTAAGCAAAACTAGATTGTTTCGATTTATCACATCGAACAACATTATTTTAGATCGCATTTTCCTCATATTCTTCTTTCAAATTTCAAGTCAACTATTGAATTAATCAGCAAATGTCCGAGAGATTCTTTGACAACACAATACGGAGCTATCGAACGAATTCGTTCGTGTATTCTAGAAATTCTAACACACGGTTTTAAACTCGTAGGTTGACGAATAAAAACAAAACAAAAAACAAGTCAAATATTTTTCAGACGAATGAAGATTTTTACGAACGACTTTGGCATTTTGTTCTTGCATTAACAGCTAATTCTGTGCAATACATTAAATTACTACAAGACATCTATCAAGAGGGTCATTTTTATTCAACAATTCAGCAATGGATCGATCAATCTGTGTTAACACAATGTTTAGCTGAGCAGATACTATCTTTAGAAACCAACGATGATCTACTTGATAATTATTATCATAGTAAGACAAATACAAATAGCAGTTTATTTGTTCGTTTTATTCTCAAAAAAAGAATCAGTTCGACATGATCGAACGTCGACGTCGACGGCCGATATACGGTCGAAAACTTTTTAGAAAATGATGTCTACGATCAGGAATAAAAACAATGTATTCGCCTTTTCGATAAACAAAAAAGCCAGTACCACGTTGTGTTCGTTCTAAGAAATGATTTTCAGGCGTTTGTATCATGGAATCCGTCGCTTGATAATAATCATGATTGAATCGATCGGATGCACTTGTCACAGTTAGAAATAAGCAGCAGATCAATAGAAAATAGAATAGATTATTAGGTAAATGACAATCGAGGATTGATCGATTGTATTTGGGCACATGGAAACAGATTAAGAAGGAGAAGAGCATTGATTAAGAGGAGATTCGCTCTCCTTCTTCGTTGCAATTCTAAACAGACAAATAATAAAAGAAAAAAAAACAACATTGATTTTATCTCTGAGATCGAACTAAATTAATTAGTTTTTCTAGGAAAAAATTTCAGTATTGAACTGAAGACAATTTGGGGTTTGCTCGCCCCCGCTAAACATATTGATGAGGATGATTGTTATTCAAACTCCGTTGAAATGTTTCCTTCACATTGTGTGCGTTTCCTCAAGAGAAGCTAGTTTTTATCTGTCACTAGTCATGTTAAGCTGATTCTTTTGTTAAGAAACAATTGACAAATGTGGGGTTTTCAACTAGTATATAGTTAATATGTCAAAGACAGATGACGAAGAAAACGAGTGGGAGAGAGTGAGAGAAAAATTGTATTTGCTAGTGTTTCCGTCGAAGATTGAGCTTTTTTAAAATGTCAATAGAAATATGTTTACGGCATGTTTTGAGAACGTGTTATCTTCAAAATAAAATAGACGGACTTTTACAAGATATTAAAATTATTTACGAATTTAATCGAAGTAGAAAATCACTACTGACAAACGAAGTATGTTGAGTATAAATTTCAAGAAAGATATTAACGTCGTGCGAAGATGTTTTTGATTAATACATGTCTATGACAGATCGAAGTAAGAATGAAAAGAAAAAGGAAAGGAAATGATGTTGTAGTGTCGAGTGTCGGCACAATGATGATTTCATTCGGAAATAAAAAAGAAATCAATGTTACTGTAATTGAATCGACGTTAGACAAAAGAAAAGTTTCTCTGATTATTAATATCGTTTCATTCGATGAATTGCTTTTCATATTTTTTTGATTTATTCATTAAATATATATATGTAAAGAAATAAAAAGAAACGAGCAAAGAGAAAACTTCAAACAAAACCTTTTCTTTCCAGGTCATGCTTTTATTCGATTAAAACCATTTTATCAAGCTTTTATTATTTGTTTACGCACGATCGAAACTTGTGACATCACGCTACTAACAACTATTGATCCAAAACTAGTATAAAAAGTTTTTTTTCTCTTCATTTTTTTTTTGTCTTCCTCTTCCTCGTTTACTATAGTCTATCGTAAGTTTGAATGAAACAATCGATACAACATCAAGATCTTATTCGACAAATGATAATCAATCAAAACCTTGTAAATTCGACGCTTTGATTTAATTTTCTTTTGTATACGACCGTGTATTTCATTAGATCCATTTATAAAACAACATTTTCTCCATCGACGTATTCACAGTGATCCCGTATTTCATTTCGAGAATAAATCAAATCGAGCAAATTCAATTGAATATGATTCAAGTTTGAATGATTCTCAATCGGAATCCGTCGTTTCGATTGAACCAACAAATTTAAATGAATCAACTCGACAAATTCAATCAAGTCAACAAACACTTATTGATTCCGATGAAACAAAAGTTCATCAAATAATTATATCCGAACCGAAGGTCAATATTACCAAAGCACATCTACCGCATTCGTCATTATTTTGGCCACGAAAAAATCAAACCTTAGATAGTTATTTAAGAGAATGTGATTCACAAACAAGAACCGATGTCGAAAAAGTCGGATAGAAATCATTGATGATCGATTATTGTCGATTTTTGTTTTATTTAGGAAAATGCACATTTTTATTTCAGTGAAGCTGTTCTAGCTGCGATTGAATATATTCGATTTAGTCAAAAATGTAAACAATATTTCGAACCTGTTGATAAGCCTTCATTGACAATCAATGAATTCGAACGAGATGCGATTCAAAAGTAGAATTCTTCAGTTCGATTTATCTGTCTCTATTCGAATTTTTCAGTCCAGATAATACAACAGCTGAACATATCGGTAGTTTGTTTTTCTTTTGTATTATTGTTTTAATTGGATAATTTAGCATTAGCAATTATGGAAACATGGAAACATCATCGAATACCAACAGCTGATGAACTATTTTGCTTGATGCTAAATGCAGAAGATACAGTTGATACTGAAGAAACGCTAACAACAGTCGAAACAAGTCCAAATGAAACAATCGAACCCGTATGTTTTAATAGATGTTTCATTTTTCGAAGATTATCTTGATGAATTCTAGGTTTTACAACGAGGTAATCCTCGATGGGCACCACCTCGTGAACAATTAATTATAATTATTCATCCAACTATCAGGTACTGTCTCTTGATTTTCAACAAGGAAGTTCATTTAATTAATTCTTAGTCGTGATGCTCAATTAAAAAAGCAAGATTATCTTTGTGCTGGTTGCGGTCGAGCGGTTGAAAAAGCTTATGCAAGTCGATATCGATATTGTGAATACACAGGTAATTAGACAGCCTTTTTCTTTTACTTCGATGAAATTTTCTTATTGATTTCATTTTGTCAGGCAAATATTTCTGCCGAAGTTGTCATTCGGACAAGAAATTCTATTTACCATCGTATTTAATAACCAAATGGGAATTTTCGAATAAACATAGTGTATCAAATTTTGCCTTTGATTTTCTCGAACGAATTTATTCCGATGCTATTTTCAATTTGCATGATCTCAATTCGAAATTATTCGAACGTAGTAATAAACTACGAATTACCAATGAATTTCGTTGGGCGCTATTTTCGTTGAGATATTATATTCTAACATGTCGTTTTGCTGAAGAAAAAGGGTAGAGATTGAACAGAAAAAACAAACAAACAAATATTCACTTGAATCTTGTTTAGTTGTCAACAATTACTCAAACAGTTGCCATCGTATATCTACGAAAATCCTTATGTATATTCAATGAATGATATTATTCGAGTAAAAGACAATTTTAGTTAGATTTAATCTTGTTTTTTTTTCTCTTTGAAATTAGACAAAATCTCGAGAAATGCAACGAATTCTTGAACCAATTGTCAACACTCTACGAGAACATGTAATAACATGTCAAGATCTTTGTTATGCCAAAGGTTTTATCTGTGAAATCTGTCAAAATGAAAAGAGTATTATTTTTCCCTTTGATATAACAACAACAAGTGTTTGTCCTAGTACGGAAACAATTTTGTTCTGTTTTCAAATAGAAATCTTTTGTGATTTTAGTTTGTCAATCGTGTTTTCATGTTCAGTGTCATAAAAATCAAAAATTTGCCTGTCCAAAATGTCAACGAACACGAAATCGAACGTTTGTTGAAAGAGATTGACAAATTTTTACAGGAACTAAATCGAGTTCTTTCATAAAAGTCTTTCATTTATCAAATTTTTTCTTCTACTTGTTTTCTTTTTGTTTGATTTTTAATAATAAATAAAGAGTAACGTTTCAATCAACAGATAAATTAATGATAATCAAAGTTTATGCGTATCTGTGACAAGTAAACATCATTAGTAGACGAAAGAAATGAATGTCAATTGCATTCTATAAATAATGATCTCATTTGTCGAATAGTTTTCACTTCAAACTGATGAATACAAGTCGATATGCTGTCGTTCGACGTCTTAGTCGAGTTTTACTTCTACCATTGCAGCAAGTAAATCATGGGTAAGATATTCGAATTGTTGTTGATTGATTTTTCTCTTGAGGAAAAAAAACGGATATAGTAGATAGAAACCTTCGATCTATCAGCGGAAAAAAGAAGTTGATGATGATCAAATAAAGAAGACAGACATAGAAAACTATCTATTTATCTATCTATCTTATTTATTCATAGTCGATGTCTATTAAGAGCGAACAGAATTGAAGACAATATTTGGTTTCTTCCAATAGAAGTAAGAAATTACGAAACAGATTTTATCATTAACAATGATCTTTATAGGACTTAGTAGATAGGATATTGATTTGAAAAAGAAAGAGGAGAAAAAGAAGAAAGAAACAGTCGTTGTCGATATTATTTTGTGTGCTTGACTGGTATCTTGACTTTCATTATGTGTCCATATCTCAAAATTAATAGACACAGACGAGAGAATAGTTTGTTAAGTACAGATCGAGATGACAGATAAAAACGGACGTCGTTCATCACAAATTGTACTCGTTCGAACAGGTTCTCGACATGCAACACTCATACGAACCTATTCTCTTCCAGCATCATTTATGGCCAAGAGAAAAATCAGGTAAATCTATGATTTTTCTTGTCGTTCTTTTTCTCTTCTCCAGAGTTGTTCTATGATGTCGTATGTTCTTCATTAGAATCTAAACTAAACTCGTTTTCACTGCATGAGATCGGATTAATTACATTTCGAAATGACATTCTTGTAATCAAAACAAAAAACAAATAGAAGTTCGATGTCGAAACTACTCGCGACGAGATTAGTGTCTAATCATAATCGACGAACAGATGCTGATGATTTTCCGTTGAAATAACACGTAACAATGTAATGATAGGTTAGCATTGATAATATAATTCTTTCTTTTGCCAGCACATTTGTCTGATGACGTTTGTGTTAGTCAAATCGAGACAACGCACTGTATACCAACTGAATGTCGATCAAACAAGGCAAGAACAGCAGTGTTTTATGATGCCATTTCTTTTCTCTTCGTATTCTATTCTGTGTACAGATTACACCGATCGTTTTCTTCGTTCTTTTTTGCTCGAGATATTTATATATCAACTCTATCCATGTTGGAATTCTATTCATCTGTTTTCTCGAGGGGTAGACGACGAACAATTCGATAAGACATGCGTCCTGGTCAAGTGTTTGTTGTTTATCGATCGGCAGCACTCTCGTTGGCCAGATCGAAGTATGCGTTCGAGAATAGAAAAGTGAAAGTTTTTCATTGAAACAAGAAAATCTGATTTGAATTTTGATTTAGTATGCGTCGTCGACAGGGCAAGGATGCAGATACAACGGAAGATCAACGAATATGTACGAAAGACAATTGTTTAACATGTTGCAAGAAATTTACAGCGTTTATGTTTTCACGTATTGGTTTATTTTTTGTTATGATGGGTTATGTCGCTCTTGGAGGTCTTTTATTCAAAGAATTAGAAGCTGGAAATGAATTAAATATGCGACTTATTATGGACGAGAAATTAAATTTAACATTACTCAATCTTTGGAAGGATATTTTAAGAATTAATTCGTTGCCTGAAATTGAACGGAGGAAAAATTTTACTTTTCATGCGGCTGATGAACTTGAGTAGGAGAAAAGCAGACAAATTCAATTACAGATTTTATTATTTTTTTTGTAGTAAATTCGAAAAAATTGTTAAAGAACAAGTTCAAAAAGGTTTCGACGGTCGTACGACCGATGCCGAGCATGATTGGAACTATTTCGGTGCCGTTCTCTATGCAGTTACACTTGTATCTACGATCGGTAAATTGAAAACAAAACGATGTCTTCAAAAGAATTTCATTGATCTTGATCTTCTAAGGTTATGGTCACATAACAACAAAGACAATTCATGGTAAAATAGCGACCATACTTTATAGCGCATTTGGTGTGCCATTAATGATGCTTTTTGTTGCAAATATTGGCTCGACAATGGCACGAATGTTTGCGTTTGTTTTTAGTCGAATAATGATGATATTTTGTTGTCGAATGAGTCGAAAGAAAAAACGAGCTTTAGCTTTGAAAAATCGACAGAAATTCTTGGAAAAAACTGCTCATCTATCGATTATTCATGATGATAAAACGCTTATTTCGAAACCGATCGAACCGGCAATGAATATTCCACAAATACCAGCTGATGTTCGTTTGAATATGTTAACAGGCATTCATTCGAATGTGAATCAAGACAAACCAAAAGATCCAATTATTCGAATGAATGAATTAATTCGACAGAATTCAACTCAAGATGTTGAATACGATGAAATTCAGCGACAAAAATCGACTGATATTAGTCCAATACAATATTATATCGAAGAAACAAATAAATTAACAAATAATCTCGAAAAAACAGTGGAAAATCCAGAGGAACAAGTAATTTTCATTTGAAAATCGAGTTTGTTTTTTTATTTTTATTTCTTTTTATTCAAGAAAACTGTTCAATCTGAAGAAATATCTAAAGAAGAAAAGAAGAAAGATCTCAAGCGTTCAAAATCTGAATCGAAATCGACTCGTCGACGTTTTTTCTCGCGTAATAAAACCGAAAAACCCCGACCGAGAAAAACCTCGAGCGTCGAAGAACTTCGTCCGTCGAATCAAAAACTTCCTCGTAAATCTCAAAGTTTTCACGAGAAACCAACTCTATCAGCACTATCGCCTCCACCACCTGCCTACGAACCACCAACCACCACAACAACAACATCATTAGACATAGCACCTCTACCACCGACGACAGTTACATGGAAAAACGAACATGAATTCTATCCAGTTATCGATCTCGATAGGACATTGAATGGAATCGATGATGATGACGATGATGGTGATGAAGAAAGCGTACCTTTACTAGTGACTGTATTCGTCATTCCACTTTATTTAACACTTGGCGCGATACTTTTTAGCATTTGGGAAGGCTGGAGTTTTCTCGATTCGTTTTATTTTTGTTTCATAACTGTAACAACAATTGGCTTTGGTGATTTAGTTCCTGGTACAGCATTGAAAGTGGCTGCTGAAAATGAGAAACTAATATCAGCAGCTGCCTATATTCTTTTTGGACTTGTACTTATTGCAATGTGTGTCAATCTTATGAAAGAACAATTGAGTCAAAAAGTGAAACGAGTTGCGAATAAATTGGGCAGTTTTTGAATATTGTTGCGTAGATGACGTTTTTTTCTTTTCGTTCGTTCTTTCTTCTACAAATAAATCTCTAGGTAAAATAAACGAACATATTCGAACCTTGAATAGACGATTATTGATCTCGAATAATTTGCTTCATTTCAATAGAAAACTATAATTTACTTGATGGACTAAATCTCCAACATGACATCCGTTCTGCTTTTGGTTATAATTACAACGTGCACGTTTATACAGGAAAAGATCGAACGGAGAAAAAAAAACGAAGAATAAATATCAGCAGGAGTGAAGCAATGAAGTTATTCCTTTTGATTGAATGTTTGCATTGAATTTAGGATTTTAGGAGAGACAGAATTGACTTGTCAAACCAATGGAAAAACATTTTTTCCTGATTTCATCTTCCTATTGGCCGAAAAAAAAACCGATGAACGAGAAAGAGAAAAAGAGAGAGAGAGAGAGAGAAGGAAGGAGACTTTTTTCTTTCTCTTGCTCTCTGATTTTTTTTGCTTTAAATTACCCCTAATTATTATCGTCGAAACGAACATACATTGCTTCTCGTCAAGTTGTGTTTGAAAGAAAAGCAGATCATTATTACCATCATCATCAGCTTAATCTTTTATTTTTAAAAAAAAAGAAGACAATTTACTCCCCAATTGATCGTTTTTCTTTCTTTGTATTGTATTCATCAATGCATCGTCGACCGTAATTATCGAAGGGAAATTACGCTTACGCTCGTCTAACTTCATTAATTTCTTCTTCATCTCTATTATTATTTCATCTTACAAATTATAACTATTAAAATTATCCGAAAAAAATAGAAGAAAAAAAACGACGCTAATAAGCAAAGAAAATGATGCATAATGAACCAATCCAAACACTTCCACAAACATCAAATGCTTTTCTTGATTTTACAAATCAACAACAAGCATCATCGCTCGATGTTGCCAATGCTCAATATTCAAATTTTTATCCAACATCACAAGAACAATTCTATTCAAATAATTATTCCTATCCGTACAATATTCCCTATTCGACATTAGGTATTGACACCAATCTCAATGAAAAATGTCATTATGAAACACCGCAAAAATTAACAATTAAAGGAAAGAAAATTCGTAAGCCACGAACGATTTATTCGAGTATGCAATTACAAGTTTTGAATAAACGTTTTCAACGCACACAATATCTCGCTTTACCTGAACGAGCTGAACTAGCTGCATCACTTGGTCTAACACAAACTCAAGTAAATTAATTCAGACAAACGAAACGAAAAACTTAATATTATGTATTATTTTTCTTTGGTTTAGGTTAAAATTTGGTTTCAAAATAAACGTAGTAAACAGAAAAAAGTTGTGAAAAATGTCAATCATCAATCATCATCGTCATCGTCTTCCCAACCATCGAGATCAATCGATATCAAAGATACTGAATCGATGTTTTTAGTCAAACAAGAAGACGAACATCATCAACAACCGCAACAACAACAACAGCCAATTTCATCATCATCTTCATCATCAACGAATTCGAATTCATTTGTTCTCGAGCACGCGACTTCATCGTCACCGTATGTTCCAACAATCGACTATCCAAATCAATTCTGGTCGATGCAAGCACCGTATCAAACAAATTAGATCAATGTTGTTTCTTTTTCTCTCTCTCCTCTAAAACTATGAACAAAAAATAGTTGTGAACATGTTCTCGATGTCTCTTTGTGTATTTATATATAAAACAAAATAAAATCAATCCATGCAACTTAATTTCATCATCTTCAAATAAACGAAGCTGTGTTTAAGATCACAATTGAAAAGCCCTTGCGGCATTTTGATGATTAGAAAATGAAGAAAGGACAATTATCGTCTCATATCGATACTGTTTTTCACCTGATCTCTTCACAATATGAAAAGAGATGTTAATCTCACCCTCTTTAGTGCACATAAACATCTGCTGCACACGCATCCAATTGAAGAAGAAGATGATGATGTTCTTATTACAAACATTTTCGTTGAAAATGATTTCCGTTAATTTCTTGTTCTTTTTTACTCGCATGTGTGTGTGTGTGTATATACTAATTAGAATTCTATCATTCTCCTCCTTCCATTAGTTGACAGGCAATTCTATAATTACGTTTTTTTTTTCTTCGAAATTCAAAGATTATTCATTCTGAGAACGAGAAAAAAAATCAAATTGTTTATGACAGTAGAGACTAATTATGTGCATTCGTGATAACATGCTGAGGTTAGTGTTTGTTACTTTTGATCAATGATTATGCGAAATGAATGTTGACATATCTCAGAAGAAAACAAAATATGTGCTATCAACCGATTGTGTTAGATGTTCGATTCGGATCGGATATTTCAAATTCGAAAATGAAAATCCAAGCTCGTGTTTATCATTAAGAAATCAATCGTATGATGTCATCGATCGATATGAGTTGAACAAGGTGTGAAAAGGCGGAGATTGACGATTAGTCGTAATTGCTTTCGAAATATACAGATTGAACAAATCGTTCCGCCTATTTCGATGACTAAGAATCTGAATGTCGAACAAGAAGAGCAAAAAAATACCTTCCAAGTATAAGACACCATGTGCTAGTTGAATAAGAAAAAAAACAGTAGAAGGTTATTCGAAGTCATGCTCGAACGGTTTTTTCTTCTCCTACATTATGTTAAATCATCCTGAAAGAGAAAAAAAACCTTTCCGTACGAACTATTGCCTCATTCATGATCGAATAAAAGAATGGCAAACAGAAAACCACCTTCAAAAAATGTTATTTATGATTCAATAAATGATACAGGTTCAGAACGAAAACGAGCAGGTTTAATTCGAATTCTTCGAATTGAATTCTTTCGATATTTGTTTATTTTAGTTGAATTTACGGGAGGCGTCAGTGTAGCGGAACGAGCACGTTTATTTGGTGCTCAAGTCAATCACACAGCAGTATCAAAACCAGCTCAACAACGAATTCGAACCGATTCATCGGATCAGAATTACTCGCAGTAAGAATCGAACCATTCTTTCGAAAGTAGTCGACCTAACGAATTGATCTAGTTCATCGACAGAACAACGACCGCCAAATAACTATCGATCAGCACCACCTCAAAACTATGATAGGCCCAATCGAAACGAACCACCGCCATCATCGAATAGGTATCGATCAGAATCACCATCTCAGAACTATGATCGACCAAGTCATCACCATCACCACCATCAACAACAACAACAACGGCCACCACCTTCGTCATCGATTCAGTCACAGGATTATTCTACTGCCAATCGATCACAAAGACAACCGCAACCAAAAGCAACATATCAATCAGTTGTTTACTCGACGCCACAGAAACAAAATCATTCGAAACCATCACGTACTTCAGTACCACCCGGTGAATCCTTTACAACTGACGATGAAATCTATTACGAATCTCAACGTCGACAACAACGACGACAACAAAAACAACAGCAACAACGACACATATCCCCTCCATCATACAGTTCGAATTATTTTCAACCGATTCGAGATCCTCTCGAAGTTTTATACACTCAACCATCATTCGGCTATTCTCAGCCGTCATTATCAACAAATACAAGCCGAAGTACGGAGGGTTTGCAACCGTTTGATTTGGGTAATTTAATTGGTCGTATTCAACAAGATTATGTCGATAATGCACGACCGTATGTTTCCAGCATACAGTTTATCGATAGTCCACAGACTTCGGGAACTCTTGGTTTGAATTCATCGACAGGAAATCAAACGACTAATGATCTCTACCTTCGACCAGGAGCTGCGTATCATTACGATGTTATTGATACGAGCAAGTTTCTTCCGACATATGTGAAACCTGCGCCAGGTCAATATCAACATCGTCGTCATCATCATCATGGTTCATCGAGACGGCGACAACATCGAGGACATTATCGGGATCGAGCTTCATCGCCCATCGGTAATAAAACGAAGATTTTGAGATTGAGATTTTTGTTAACTTGAGAATTTAGATATTATGGAAAAAGAAAAAACGCCAAGTCCACCTCCGAGTATGACGATGATTTCATGTTAACTGATAAGAATTGTTCATTTTTTTTTCTTTCTCTTAAAGAACCGCCAACTCCAATCGAAGAAAAACCAGAAACTCCTGAAGAGACTGAAGAAGACGAAACAGTTAATACGAAAACCGAAGAAAAAACGGCTGAAGATGCAACATCTGAAGAAGAGGAAGATGAGGAAGAAGAAGAGGAGGAAGAAAAAAAACCTGCAGCCGTTGTTCCACCAGCTGCTGCTAGTATTGCTAATCCACGTCCTCCACCAGTCACTGAGACTCAAGCTGAACAAGAAGATACTTCAAGCAGTGAATCTGAAGAATCTGAATCAGATTCAGATAGTGACAGTGATGATAGTGACGATAGTGATAAGAAGAAAAAGAAAAAGAAAAATATATCCAAACCACCTGTACCTCCAGCTCCAGTTCCAGCTCCTGCTCGAACAAATGTTCGATCAACACCGCAATTGAATAGCCGAGGAGCAGCAGCTGAACCAGGAACGCCAGTTTTGAAAAAAATAACGAATAATACTGATGATCCTCCGGAAGTGTCCAGTACGTTTTCGACACCGATTTTTACTAATTTACAAATCGATTTTCTCTCATTTAGCTTCAATGAAATCGTTCAATACTCAAGAACAGGAGAAATCTTCTGGCATTCGTGGTAAATTCAGTGCGTTAGCCAGTAAATTTCGTCGAAAGAAATCCTAATTCATTTTTTTGTTTTGAAAATTATATTTTGTTTTCTTTTTTTGTCTATCTCGCCGCGAAAAAAAATAATAATAATATACAAAAAAAAAACAGTTTTCTCGTTTCGATTTTTCGACTATGTCATTAGATCGAAAATACAGTCCATTAACTTGTGATGTTCTTTCCGAATTACGACAATGCGGAGAATATTGTGATGTTGTCTTACGTACAGATGATCAACAATTATTTCAAGTTCATCGACCTATTCTCTGCTGTAAGAGAAAATCGAACTCTTTCGATGATTATCTTGTGTTTTTTTTTATTATTATTAAGCATGTAGTTCATTCTTTCGAGCACTGTTTACCAATGGAATGAATGAAACGAATGATCGTATTGTTGATATACATGATATTCAAGGTGAAACGATGGGTTTGATTATTGATTATATCTATACGAAAGAAATTCAATTAACTGATGAGAATATTTATGATGTTCTACCGGCAGCTAATCAATTGCAAGTACTCGATCTAGTTGAATGTTGTGAGAATTATTTGTATGAAAAATTACAAGTTGACAACGTTCTCGGAATACGGGAATTTGCATTATTTTTTTGTGAGTTCTGGTTTTGAATTAATTAACTAATGAAGAGGTTAATTTAGATTGTAAAAAACTTTATCAACAAGCTGATACATATCTTTTGTAGATTGAGAATATAGATTTCAATTGAGAATTTGAATTTGTTATTCTTGTTTTTGTAGAACAAATTTTACTGAAATTTCACAAAAAAGTGATGAATATCTCGAATTAGAACTTGATCAACTTATATTAATCTTAAATTCCGATGAATTAAATGTCAAAAGTGAAGAAGCTGTATTCAATGCTGTGATTAAATGGATTGATTGTAAAGTTGAACAACGAAAACCTGTATTTCCTATGATTGTTTTTTTTAAATAATCAATTATTTATTTGTTTCAGTATATTATTGATCTATTAAAATGCGTTCGTTTGGGTTTATTAACGACGAATTTCTTCGTTGAAAAAGTCAAATCTCATCCGTATATTATTCATAACGAAATGTGTAAGCCGCTTGTCATCGAAACATTGAAATATCTCTACGAACTCGATGTGGATGCGTATCAAGTTCGATTGATTTCTATTTCTCGAAATCGAAATTTCGTGTTGTCTTTTTTGTTGTTATCAAGGATTTACTCGTACAAAATCCAATAGCAAGACCACGTATTCCACATGAAATACTTTTTGTTATCGGCGGTTGGTCAGGTGGCAGTCCGACATCATCAATTGAATTATACGATGTGCGTATTAAGTAAATTGAAACCAATTCGAAATCAAATCAATTCTCTTTAGACAAGAGCAGATAAATGGATTCCATTGCCATTTAATGATAAATGTAAACAATTAAATCTCCCGAAAAAACACAAACAAGAGTTAATTTTAGTTCCACGTGCGTATCACGGTATTGTGACGATCAAGCAATTGATTTACGTCATCGGAGGTTTCGATGGAATGGAATATTTCAATTCGTGTCGTGTTTTTGATTCACAAAATTTTCAATGGAAAGAAATAGCACCGATGAATGTCAAACGATGTTATGTCAGTGTTGCTCTTCACAATGGGCTCATTTATGCTATGGTAATAATCAATGAAAGCAAACAAACAAACAAAAATTGAGCGATTTTCAAGGGAGGATTCGATGGACATGTGAGACAGCATACTGCTGAGAAATATTCACCAACGAACAATCAATGGCTACCGATAGCGCCCATGCATGCACATCGATCAGGTTTTGTTTTGCTCTTTGTTTTGTTATTTGTTTTGAAAATCGATTTTCAGATGCATCAGCAACTGTTCTTCAAGGTTTGAAATAAGAAAATATTGCGACAAATTCATTTTGATTAGATCGAATTTATATTTGCGGTGGTTTTAACGGTCAAGAATGTATGAATAGTGCGGAATATTACGATCCTAAAACGAATCAATGGACCATGATTGCACCGATGCGTCATCGACGCTCGGGCATTGGAGTGATTGCCTATCGTAATTCAATTTATGCTTTGTTCGTTAGCACACAATAGAGATCTATTCATTCGTTAAGTGCTAATCGTATTCTAGAGGAGGTTTTAATGGCACAACGAGAATGAATTCTGGTGAAAGATACAATCCGAAAACGAATACTTGGATGTCAATACCGGATATGTACAATCCACGAAGCAATTTTGCGATTGAAGTATGTGCAAAACACAAAAAAAAAACAGAATTTAATTGATCATTTTCATGATTTGAAAATTGAAATAGATTATTGATGATTATCTTTTTGTGATCGGTGGATTCAATGGTCTAACAACGATTTTCAATGTCGAATGTTTCGATGATCAAACTGACGAATGGTATGATGCTGCAGATATGAATACCTTTCGTTCGGCATTATCAGCTTGTGTTCTTTCCGGTCTTGATACCGTTCGAAATTTGATAACCTACGCTCGTCAACAACCGAAAGCTCTCTTTTCTCTGCCAACTGTTGGCACACTTTCATCTGCTGTCGGTGCACTAACTACAACTCTCGATAATCTGCCAACATGATTTTATTTGCTGTCGTTTTTTTTATTTGATGAATAATAAAAAAAAAAGAAAGAGAGAGGAAAAGTCAACCGTAGAATTTCTAATTTCCTAATCTATTGAAACGATAAACGATTACATTGAGAGGGGAGAAAGAAGGAGATTTAGGATTTTGTTCCGTTGCTTTATCACAAACACAAGCTAAGCGAAAAAGAAAATATTTGATATTCTGTTCGAATATATATATACACACACACATAGAGACGAATTCAGTACGGTTTCGACTAAAGGATAAAAATGCCAAACGGGTTAAAAAAAAAGAAAAATGTCTAAAATATTATTTTTAGTCTATGCTTTTACTGCACGTTTTTTATCATTATCTGTTGATTTGCCTGTTGTGCGTACGAGTCTAGCGAACGAAAAGAAAATTTCAATGGGCAAAACATCGAAAAAACTGAATTCCTTACGGATCACTTAGACGATCTTGGTCGTCTTCGTCGTTTGAACTCGATTTTTTATTCGATTTCTGTCGTTTTTCATAGATTATAATAATAATTACGAGTACTAAAATAACGCCAACGATACCAAGAAACGGCCAAAGTGCTGCCAAACGATCTAATCAATATTCATTGTTCAAACCGATTATTTTCGAAAGGAAAATCAATTTCAATTTACCTTTGACGCGTACTAACATTCGATAATCAACATTATTCAAACTACATTTATAGTAACCACGATGACGTTTCTCAATTGATTTTATATGCAATTCATCGCCTTGAGTTTCAACGCCATTTGGTACGTCTTCGTATGTCTTATTATCAGTACTGAATTGCCATTGAACTCGATTGATGAGAACTTTGTCTTCAGGTTGAATGAGACATTTAAAATTTAAAATCTCGCCTTCAGTACGCGTTACAGATACGTGTGGAGAATCGAAAATTTCGTCTTTATTATCGACAAAACCTTGCGGCGATGAAATTGCTACGAAAAATATCGATACAATCATTGATTCAACATGACTTCATATTATTTACCTGCAATCGGACCGAATTCGCATTCGGATGGGAATTCAAAACCAGGTTTTCCTGTTTTTACAAACCATTTGGTAACATCTGCATCGGCTTGAACTAATTTACAAAAATAAAATTCATCGATATAGAAAATTCTCTTGTTTTTTTCTTTTGATTTACCGAATATTATAATATTCAAAATACTTTCTTTGCCAGTATGTTTGACAGTATAATGACCGACCGGTTTCTCAGGATTAATCAACACATCTGTGTTGTCAACCCGTTTAAACCAATTGAGAAATGTTCCATTCCCATCGATACCAAGATATCGACATTTGAGCTCCAGAGAATGTTCAAACGATGATTGAAGTGCAGGTCCGTTTTTCGAAGGATAGCCTTCGTATTGTGCATTGATCTGCACGATAGTAATTGAAACTAAATACAAAATACAATAGATTTCATGAGATGATTTTCATTTTTGACAGTACCTAGAAATAAAACGAGACATTGTTGTCGAGATGCCATAGCTGACAAGTGGTTTTCGGAATAATAGTTTTGTTTATCCTATTTCCAGAGAATGTTGTTATTTGTTTATCAGATTTTTATTTGTAGTGAGTTTTGGTTTTCGTAGGAAAATTTTTTTCGCAAGAAAAAAATAATTTTTTAGTTAATTTTTATTAATTAGAAAAAAACACGATTCGAAAGAAATAAAATTTGTTTTCGGTTGCATACGATTGGCGGAGAATTGAGCCAATAGAATCGATTGTTGTTTTCTTTGCGTTCGTAGTGGATGCGAGTCCGTTAAAAGACACTTATTTTCGGCAAAACGGCGACTTTTTTTCAACGTCTTAGTCAATTTATCATGAATACCTACGCAAAATTAATCATTCGACTACAGCCCAATGGTCGTCAACTACTTCAGCAGCCAACATCGACTGCAGCACCTCTTCCAATAGTAAAACCAAATCGAATCACATTGATTTATAAAACGTAGCATTCTGTTTTTTCTATTTCTCAGATTGTTTCCTCTGTTCGAAAGGCGAGTAGTGGAGGAACACTTGAATATGATGCACCAAAAGCTTACAAACTTCATATGCTTGAAAAAGGTCCAAGTACTCATGTAGCATGCAATCGAGAAGAGGGCTTAGATTATTATAAAAAAATGCAGATCATCCGTCGAATGGAAGCATCAGCAAATAATATGTATAAATCAAAATTAATTCGAGGCTTTTGTCATCTTTACTCGGGACAAGTAAACGAAAATATGTTTGAAATATCATTCGAATTTATTCGTTCGTAGGAAGCTGTTTGCGTTGGAATGAAAGCAGCTATGGATAAAAACGACTCAGTTATAACTGCGTATCGAGCTCATGGCTGGACATATATGATGGGCGTGTCCGTAACCGGTGTTCTTGCTGAATTGACAGGAAAGAAAACTGGCTGTGCTGAAGGCAAAGGTGGAAGTATGCATATGTATGCACCGAATTTCTATGGCGGTAATGGTATCGTCGGTGCTCAAGTTCCACTAGGCGCCGGTGTATGTTGAATTTTTTCAATAGAGAAAACATTTCAAACGAACGAAATCTTTTAGGTTGCTTTCGCACATAAATATCGTGGCGAACCAAATGTTTGCGTTGCTTTGTATGGCGATGGCGCCGCTAATCAAGGTCAAGTCTTTGAAGCTTATAACATGGCTAAACTCTGGTCTTTGCCTTGCATATTCGTTTGCGAAAACAATGGCTACGGTATGGGCACGAGTACGGCACGTGCAAGTGCAAATCCGAATTTTTATACTCGTTCGGAGTATATTCCGGGCATATGGGTCGACGGTATGGATATTCTTGCCGTACGAGAAGCAACACGATTCGCACGAGACTGGTGCGTATCGGGCAAAGGTCCGATGATTATGGAAATGGCTACTTATCGATATTTTGGACATTCAATGTCCGATCCAGGAACAAGGTAATTGACGAATAGAAATGTGGAATTGAAGTTCTATTGAGATGTTTTAGCTATCGAACACGAGAAGAAATTCAAGATGTTCGAAAAAGTCGAGATCCAATAACTTCTTTTCGTGAGAAACTTGTTCAAGCAAATCTCGCCACGGAAGATGAATTCAAAGTATCGAATTGTTATTTTCTTGTTCTCGTTTCGAGTGTTTTCGTTTTAGAATATTGATAATGAAGTGAAAAAAATCATCGAAGACGCAGAAAATCATGCACAGAATGATCCTGAACTACACGTTGACGAGCTCTACTCGCACGTTTACTCAGTTCCACCAGCCGGTTTTAAAATTCGTGGTTGCGATAATTTTACCTTCAAAGAAATAACATCCAAATAGAAACAAAGACCAACAAATAACTTATGCCAAGATCTAGTTTTCTTTTTTGAATCTCGAAATAAAGATTTCACTTTTCTCTGGAGACAAACAAACAGACAGACAGACAGAACATGCATTTGTTCGTATAATTTTAGATAAATCATGAGTCAATCATGGTTTCAAAGCTTGAGTACGTCTATCATTCAAGCAACAACCAAAGTCACTGAAGCAATACGACCGAGTGATGAAACTAGTCAAGTTTTAACTAATATCAGTTCAACAGTTCGAAAAAGTGCTCAACAATTCAAACAAATCGTCGAAGAACGAACTATCTTGTCGAATTTCAGTAAAGAACATGAGAAGTTTCTCGTCGAGAAGAAAGTTCAACAGAGACGAGAAGAAGATGCTGTGCCACCGTGGGTCGGTTATAGAGAAGAAGAAGAAATGAAAAAAGAAATTCTGAAAATTTCTCAAGTTTGACAATTTGAATTTTCGTTTTCGAAAATTTTTCTACTTTTGTTCGTTGAATTTAGGAAAAAGGAAATTTTCTTCGCGATCCACCTCTAGCTGCTAACTATCAATTCGACATGTCGACTGCCTATCCAGTTGCCTTAGCGACTCTTGAAGTCGATGAAAATCTACGAAAAATGCGCTTTGAACTCGTGCCAAAACAGTAAAATAAATCCGAAAATCAATTTCGAAATTTCTTCTCCTAGGATAAGCGAAGAGATGTTCTGGCGAAATTATTTCTATCGAGTTAATCTCGCCAAACAATCGACTCAAATCAATACTCCAGATAATACGTCAGACTTTATCAGCGAAGAATTCGATACATCTGCATTGGATGTCGAGAAAATTCGTCGAGAAATCGAGCAATCGAAAAAGACTTCAGGTAGATCGATGTTGTTTTTCGGTCGTTTACAGTCGTTCGATTTTGTACGTAGAATTAGATGAAAGCGAATGGGACCAAACATTAACCGACGAACTCGACAAAATTACATCTGAAGAACTCGAGAATATTTCGCCTGAGGAACTCGACGCTCAAATCAACCAAATGCTTGCCGACGAATGAGATTGAATATTTTTGTTTGTCTGTTTTTTTTTTGTATATCGACTTAGTACTCTCTACGTATATTACAACTATTTTAAATAAATTTTCGACGGGTTAATCATTGAATTAAAGGATAATTTGATTTCTTTTTTCAGAGAATATTCATCATGGCACCGAAGAGAGCCGGTTGGTGTTATTTAAAACGGCGAAAGATGAATGATTGTATTTCATTTTCTTTTAGCTAAGTTCGAACAGAATGACAACAACAAGAGAAAAGGTGTGTTTTCATTTATTTCGGCAAGATGATCGTTGAATTTTTGATTTTTCTAGAGAAGAAAATTGAAAAAGAAAATTCGAAACATATTCCTTTGAATTCATTAGAAGAATACGGTTATAAATTTCATAGTAAAGACAAAAATGTTGAATGCATTTTTTATTTTGATCGAAAAAAATGTTTGCGAACTTAGACGGAAAGTTGGTGTCGATTGAAACGAATGAATCATTTAAATTCGATGTTTATGAAGATAATGATGAGAATCAAAAGCGATATGAAACCATTGGAAAATTAATCGATGAAGCTGTTTACGAGAAACTCGAGAGTGAATGTCATTTGAATCGAGTGACTGTACCTGTATGTTGAATTTTCAGGTTTTTGTTTGTTTTCAAATCAAATTTTCAATTAAGATCAACGCAAAGAAAGGCGAACCAACGAGTTTTATATTCACGAGTAATAATCTGTCAACTGCAGATTATTTAATGATTATTATTCATGGTACAGGAGTTGTACGAGCTGGTCAATGGTCTCGAAAGTAACTGATGATTTGTGGAAAGTTTATGTTAAATTCAAAGCATAATTAGATTGATTATGAATGAAGGTTTGGAAATCGGTTCTCAATTTGAATACATTCGTCGTGCACAAGCAGCTGGCTATGGTGTTATTGTGACGAACACGAATTTGAATTCACGTCCATCTGTTCGAACTCTTCGTTCGATGCTCAGTCGTCATTCGATTCGAGTAGGAACTATTGAGGGTGTTGACATAATTTCGGTTGTTTAGGGCAGTGAAACAGCTGAAAAACATGGCTGTTATGTTTGGGAACATTTTGTTCGTCAAAATCCAGCGAAACATATTTGTATTATGGCGCATTCATATGGTGGAGCTGTTGTTATTGAAATGGTTTGAATTGGATCTTTGTTTTGATAGGAAAGTTTCGAGCAAATAAATTTTAGGCGAATCAATATTTTCAAGATTTTCAAAAACGAGTATTTGCTATTGCATTAACCGATTCGCCTGTGAGTGTCTACGGACGACGAGTGAAGAAAGCTGTTTTAACAATGTTAAAAACCGTTAGTCACTGATTTTAACAAAGATAAATGTTAAACTATTTGTTCTAGAAAACGATTAATTGGGTTGTTGATACTGATGATGTCGATACGGATCTCGGCGAGGACGATTGTTGTTATCTCCGATCTGCAGGTCATACAGTTCATGAATGGACATCTCACACGTCTATTGATGCTATTTTCCAATATTTTTCTGATAAACGTAAAGAACTCGAAAATTAACTTGTTTTTGTGATATTTTTAAAAATTCAATTGACAAATAAATATTGTGATGTGTTGCGTTTCAGATGGTGAAAACCATCAGTCGACCATTTGTATAAAACATTTTTCTTTTGCAAACAAACAAAAAACACAGGCATACTAGTTGATTTTGCTTCATCGAATCAGTGTGGCTTAGCGCCAGGCTTTCAATCTTTGTACAGTATTCTTCAAGCAACAAAAACTAAAATGGGCAGTCGAACATTACGAGCTAATTTGATGGAACCATTGATCGATGTAAATTCGATTTCTTATCGACAGGATGCAGTTGAGAATTTGATGGATGATGAAAAATTAATGTTTCAAATTCAAACTATACTTTTACATTTTACTGATGTCGAACGTAAAGAATTTTTTTGTACGAGAAATCAGACAAAATTTGAGCCGTTTTAGGTATTATTCTTGCTTGTATACAAGAGAATCCTTGTCGAACAGTGATAGCAGCTGAAAAACGAATAACAATGCTCAATCAACTTCGACGAATACTCGACGTTTTACCAACTCTTCAACAAGCACTTGAACAAGCAACTTGTGATCTATTCAAAAATCTTTGTCACGTAGAAAACTTATCGTTTTTTTACAAATCGAGTTCAATCTATTTTTGCTTTTATTTATAGGTTTTCAATGATCCACGTTTTAAACTTATCCTTGATATTCTAAATACTCAACTAACTACCGAACAAACCATGTCGAGTAACGGTTTTCTTGGAACAAAAATTCGACGAATATTCACAATTCAAGTACGGACATATTTCCGGTTGAAAAGAGTCACTTCGTCTTGTTTAGAGCGGCTTTGATGAACGATTAGACAGTCTACGTGCTGATGTAATCGTTGTTATCGATGATGTCGAATGTAGGAATTGAATTGAGAATTTATTTAACGAAAAAACAAAATGTTTGATTAGCATTGGAAAAAGAATTCTCGGAACGATTTAATATGCCCGTTCGATTTAATCTCACGAATGCACGTGGTTTTTCATTGGAAATTATCGGTGAATTCAAAGGTGTTCTACCAGCGAATGTTATTTCAATAGCTAAACGACAAAAATCCACGTTTATAACAACACTTCAACTAGCTCATCTGTCCGATCGTTTCGAACTTTTATACAACGATATTTGCCTTCTAACGGATCAGTAAAATCTTTCGAATTGAAAACACACATAAATTTTTATGAATTTCTATAGAATTATTTTAATTCTTCTCGCTAAGATCCGTCCTCATTTCGGTTGTATGTATAAACTGATCGAAGCTATTTCGATTATCGACATGATTCAATCGTTTGCCGAGGTTTCAAAAGCTCGAGATTACGTTCGACCTACGTTTGGTTTGAACACGAAAATTATCAAAGCTCGACATCCAGTGATCGATCTCTTCGGACAACAAAAACCGATTCCGAATGACATCGAATTATGTCCTGATATGAACGTTATTTTAATTACTGGACCGAATATGAGTGGCAAATCAACATATCTCAGGCAGATTGCATTGTTGCAAATTTTAGCTCAAATTGGTAAATCGATTTTTTTTGTCAGTGTGATTGAAACGAATCTTTAGGATGTTTCGTACCGGCTGAACAAGCACGATTTCGAGTGGTAAAATCGAGAGAAAACTAGCAAGCAAATCGATTGATTTTGTTTTTTGAACAATAGGTTCATGAAATCTTTTCCAAAATTCGTCAACACGATAATCTATTCACCGGTCAATCGACATTTTCATCTGAAATGAATCATATTGCATTTATTTTAAATTCGATGACATCGAAATCGTTGGTTATTCTCGATGAAGTACTAGAGTTCGTTCTTCTTTGATCGACAATACGCATTTCTATACTCTAGATTTGTTCGAGTACATCAACAAACGAAGGTATATCGAAGACCTTGACTGTTATCCGTCGTTTCTTTATCGCATAGATACACTAATAGAATCCATTTCGAACATTAAGAAGATAAGAAAGAAAAACGCTTCCTTCCCATAGGATATAGTGTTGTGTTTCTAATCGCATTAGCCTTGAGAATGTATCAACTTCCGACAGACGAACAATAACAAAGAAAAAAAAATGAAATTTTTCGACTTTTTTTTGTTTTATTGTGCACGCAGGTTTAGCATTAGCGACAAGCATAACCGAACATTTATGTCGTACAGAAGCATTTGTTATATTTGCAACACATTTTCAACAGTTAACATCTGTTGGTTATATCTACCGAAATGTTGCCAATTATCATTTCGATGTTATATATAAAGAAAAATCTGATGAAAGTCAAACAATAAAACGTTTACAATCACATTCAATTCTCGATCAATTCAAACAACAGAATACGATTGTATATTCCTATACACTTCGACCGGGAATTTGTAAAGATCTTCATTATGGTAGAAAATAAAATAAAATTCAATGTCAAATATGAATTCAATCTTTCGTAGGCATTGCATTAGCTTCGCAAATCGAAGATTTACAAACAGTTGTCGAAGTAGCTCGATGTGTAGCGAAATATTATATTCGAAGAAAAGAAGTACTCTTGATTTTAATTGAAATAATAAGTTGTTTTTCTTTTCGTGTGAATTCTAGTCGATTATTAATCAATTATCGACTATTCCAAATTTGTTAATAAAACGTGTGATTATTATGAAAGGTTTCTGTGACCTCGTCTACGATCTAACAAATAATCCATTGACATTTGTCGAACAACAACGAATCTTTCTTGAAAATTTTCAAAAACGTATGCATTTCGCTTGGTCGACAGCTTCGTCGACATCATCATCATCATCATGTGATGATATCGACGAACAATTAATAGAATTAACTTCATCATCAAGTACTGCAAGTGATTAGACAAATAGATATACTTTTTTTTTCGTATTAATTTATTTCATATCAATAAAATAGAAATAATTATTGATTATCGACGACTAGTAGTAAAATGTTTGGTTGTTGTGTGAGTGGTATGTTTTGGCGTCGTTGTTGGACGAGTAGTTTGATGAGTGGTTGTAGGTCTCGTCGTTGTTGTTGGTCGAGTAGTGTGATGAGTGGTTGTAGGTCTCGTCGTTGTTGCTCGTGGGGTTGTTGTTGATGTACCAGTTGCACCTAATCGACGACAACTGCAGATTGGACAACCTTGTGCGTCGATTTCAAAGCCATTTGGACAGGCAATCATACATGTCAATGGTGAACACTTAAGAGCATTAATTGTTGCAATTAATGCGAAGAAAACAAGAAAGATAATACCAATTGATTGCATGATTTTCGATGTGTTTTGATCAGTTGAGAGTGTCGCGTTTTTAAACGACAAAATTCAGATGTTTCTATTTCACATACTGATAAGATTGTGAATAAATATGATTCATTAAAAATATCTTCAAAATATTGATTTAGTCGTGTAATTAGACGCTGATAATAAAGAAAAAAAATGTATTTCGATTAGCCTTGATGTCCTTTTCTTGATTCTATTCATAGTCACCGCAGGTCTATCATCATCATCATCATCTGTTAATAATTCAAAAGTCTTTTTCATATTAATGATTCAATACGAGAAGATATTTATTCGACATTGATCATCGAATTCTAAATAACATATGTCATTATATTCGTTTTGCATCATTACTAGTATTTGTTTACTTCTCCAATCATCAATCGCTACACTTGATTGCAAATTCTTTTTTTTTTCTTTCTTTCTTATTCTTACATTCTTTATTCACAGCCTTTTGGCAGATTCTTCTTTTCAAGGTTCTTTCTTTTCGCTCTATTCAATAGCCTTTAGTAATCATTGTGTTCATCCAACGATTCGATTAAAGAAGCTACGAATAAAAGAAGCTTTTTCTTATCAGATCATTCAACTTAAAATAAGATATTCTACCTAAGTACATATCTCATCAGGGTCAATAAAGATAACTAATCGTTGGATTTCCTTACGGTAGAAGAAAAGAAGAACGAACGAACTAGCGAATTTATTTCTGTCGTCGATAGACAGACATTTGTCAACATTAATCGAAACCTTTGGGGAAATCTTATTTTGATTTGAAATCAAATCTCTATTAGCTCGAATACTCTTCATTAAGAGAACATTTTGAATATCGATTGTTTATTTACCGAGCATATCGACTTAATGGGTGGTCGTTGATGTTAACGTAACGTCTGTAATACATTCAAACCTTGATTATGCTCATGTTGTTCGTCTTATTGTTATACCGAGATAAATAAGCATATACACATACACATAATATAGGCCTAGTTTGTTCTTATTGCTAACACAATCGATTTCATAACTATGCTGGTCAATCAAGCACGCTTCTTTTTTTAATCACTTGTGTTGATTCAATTTGTAGGATAAATTGCTTTTTATAGATATGTATATACGTATAGAAATATAGAGAAAGATATTTGTTGTTGTTCTCTAGTCTTAGTTTTTTCTTTCTTGTCAATTATCGTAATATGTTGATACCTCTAACTCGACACGTCATTCATTCGCACTCCTCATCTATCATCATTGTCTGTCAGTTTTGATATTCTCTCTTTTACTTTGAAAAAAATTCTTTTGTTTTAACCATTGAGAATTCTCTTTAATGATATTGTACGTTGAATGTTGTTTTTATATACATACATACATATATATCTATCTATCTGTTCTCTTATGTGTCGATTCTTTTTCTGGCACCACATGCTAAAGAATCAATGACGAGAAAAGAAGGAAAGAAAAGAAATCAACTGCTTTTACATCGTACGTAATCATTCATTCTCTCTTCCTAACAAGTCGACTAACTATCAAGAGAAATTTCTTTTTTTTTTTTCTTCTCCCTCGTACAGATAATTACAACTCAAATCAATTCAGGTGCATAGAGATCATTAGTCTGTCTTTTGTTTAATCGTCATTCGAATTTGTGTCAAAATAGAATGATGTAATAACTACGATGTTTGTCTTGATATTTCTCGTTTCTATTCTTCGATATTCAATTGTCGTCTCGCAACTCTCGAATACGTACGTGTTCTCAGGTGGTTCAAATACATATTTAGCATTCGATTCTTGGCGTCCATGTTTAACAGGCTATTTACGTTTTGATATTCGAACAACTCTTACCGATAGCACAATAGCTTACATTGATGATCGAGGCAAATTCGATTTTTTCTATTTAAAACTTTTGCAAGGCAAACTTCGACTTCTATTCAATTTGGGCAATGATCGACAAGCGTTGAATGTAAATCGAAAAATCAATGATGATCAATGGCATACAATTCTTATCAAACGTCATGGACAAATGACAAGTTTGATTATCGATCATGGACAAGCTGAAAATTCGACAGTGACTTATTCGGAAGATCTCTATTTTGGCGGATCGATGTCAAATGAATACGAGGCGTCGCCATTCTATTTCGGAGGTAATCACAATGAGTTGACAGATAATATCCGTTTTCTGTCGAATAAGATTAGTTTTCGGATGACTGAACTCGTTTGTTTGTTTAGGTATTCCATCGATTTTAGAACGACCAAGCTCAGGAAATCTCTCGTCGTTTGATGTTTATATGCAACCACGTTTTCGTGGTCAAATACGAAATATAATCTATAAGAATTGTACAGATAATCATTTGATTCAACCGACTCTTCGCGATCTATCCGGCGGAATTTCATTGATTTCGAATTCGAACTGTTCGAAAACGATCTGCGGTCAAGGACTTTGTCTTATCAATGATCAAACACGGTACACGTGTCTTTGCGATGAAACAGATTTTCAAGGGCCAAATTGCGAATATCAACGTGAAAAATCTGAGCTAACTTTCAGTGGCAAAACATATTTGAAATATCATCACGATCGAATGCAAAGTCATAGCGAAATTCTAACATTTCATTTTCAAACCAATCATTACGATGGACTCATTTTTCAGCTCATCGACTCACAATTCTATATTAAATTTAAAACTGGTCAATTAGTTGTCGAATATCGTGTCAATTCATCATGGTATGAATTGTCAACGAATCGAGATATGAATCTCATCGATAATCAATGGCATTTCGTTCAAATTCAACGGAATCACGGACAATTAGCTATTTTAATCGATGAAATCTATTTACAAATGGAAAACGATATTCGATTTGACCAAATCTTAGACCTAAACGATATTTTCATTGGTGGTCATATCGATGAGAGCATTCCAAAGTTCTACGGTTGTTTAAAAGATATTTCATTAATAATTAATGAAAATACACTTCTCTATCTCAATCAATCCTTTGAAAATATTCAAATCAATCGAACATGTCAATCACTTCTCAATCCAATTCAATTTCTTCTTCCTTCATCATACGTAACCATCGATCTCGGACAGAATTTTTCTGTTGATATGAAACTTTCGTTTCGTTTCGAAACTTATGCATCGGAATGTATCTTTTTTTATATTCAATCGTATAATCAAGAACATTTTCTTGGTATTGATCTATTTGATGGATTTATTTATTTGACAATCAATATGAATAAGAAAAAACAACGAAAGGAATTATTTCAACAGAGATTTAACGATGGACAAACGCATAGTTTTCAGTTAGAAATGCAATCGTATTCGACAGATTTTCAGTTATATATCAGAATTGATCATAGACAAAATACGAAGATTTTAATTCGAAATTCTCCGATGAAAATCAACGTAAGAGAAAACCGAGGAGAAAAACAAAACTTTGAAATTTTTTTCTTAAATTTCAGCTGCAAATGTTAACACTCGCTGGTGTTAATCCGAATATTCGTTGGTTACCAACGAATTTCTATTCGGGCATTTTACATCGAGGTTTCATCGGTTGTTTGTCAGATTTTGAAATTAATAATCAAGAAATTAATCTAACAAAATATGTTCAATCATCGAATCTCAATCGAACATCTCGTATCGGCCCTTGTTCGATACAACTGTCAACGAAACGGCAATGTTCATGTGAACATAACGGCGAATGTCGTTTGAATCAAGCAGGATCGTGGACATGTGATTGCTCGAAAACTGGCTACACAGGTCAACGATGTGAGCAACCTGCTTATCATTTAGATTTAAACGAAATAAAACTATTTGAATTAAATACAAACATCCAATGGAGCGAACAAATCAATGAGATTAGTTTTAATTTACATGTAAAAATCCGTAGTTTAGTTTTTCTTATTCGAGTTTTTTTTCGTATTTTTCTTAGGCAATTCATGATGAAGATAAATTTCTTCAAATTCGTTCCTGTCGTTTTCTTTCGTCTTGTGATTCAATTGATTTCTCAATTCGTAACGGACATTTGCAATTGAATTTCTTTGCATCGAATTTCACCGCTGAATATCCATTTCTCTTGGACAATCAATGGCATTCAATAAATCTCCATCGAATTAATACGAGTTTTCTTTTACATATCGATAATCATATTATTCAAGAACGTGTACATATTCAATCAATGAATAGCACGATCTATTCGACAATTTGGATTATATTTCATGGACACAAACAGATTCTCATTGAAGATCTACGATTGTATGGTCAGATTATTTTCTCGAAATTATCAAAAAATCAATTGAAAACACGAACTTGGAAACCATTGAATACGATTTCATTCGATCAAGATGAAAATTCATTTGTTGATATTCAATTAAATGAAATTCTCTGTCAAGATTGTCTATTAAATGCATTTACATTTCAATTTCGTACGAATGATCTCAACGGACTGTTATTTCATGCTAAAATTCGAACGAAATCCAATTCATCATCGGAATATTTCATTATGAAATTCGTCAATGGTTATTTTCAGTGTGTCATTCTCAATCAATGGCTCGATGAAACTCATCAAATTCAAAGTCAAGTTTCTTTAAATGACAATGATTGGCATCATCTATCATTCTATCGAACAAGTGATTATCATTTTCACTTGACAATCGATTCGAATGAACACATTCTCTTCACTCCGATTTATTTTCTCGATAAATTCACATTCGGTCGTTCGATTCATCCGACTTTTCTTCAATCATTATCAATCCTAAAAGTCTGTCTCGCTTCACTAACAATCGATAGTCATTCGATCAATATTCGCGAATACATCAAGCCAAATACTCGTCTTCGTAACGATTGCTTTCTCGAATCACAATGTCCGTTGAAATATTGTCTAAACACCGGCATATGTCACGAACGTATGCAATGCAATTGTGATCATACGAGTTTTCAAGGACGTTTCTGTCAACAATTCAAACTTGGCTATCGATTTAATTCATCATCGCCGAGTTTTATTTTCGATCAACCTTTTTACAAAGAAAAGCTCTTTTCAATCTATCGACTTTCATTCGGTATTCTCACGAAAATGCATACATCGGATTTAATTCGAATCAATGATCAAATTTCTTTGGAATTATTTCACGGTTCAATACGAATACTTTGCTCAGGAAATCAATGGATTACTCATTCACGTTTGATTAATGATGGTTTCTATCATTTAATTCAAATTGAATACGAACTTCGGGGTTATTTGAATTTTATTATTGATAATCAAAAGCAAGTCCATGAAATCAAAAAGAAAATTCGTTTTGATAAACCATTAGCTTTATTAATCGGCCAGAATTCATTTCAAGGTGAATTATATGGTCTTCAATCGGATATCTATTCAGTATTTGATTTAATGTCGCCAACATTTGAACGTATTTCTTATATCTATCCGCGAAATCGAACATCGATGAGTCCATCAATAATCTATCCATCGAATGAAATCGAAAATGACACGTGTACGTATGAATCTTACGATGAAATCTGTATGTTTTCATTTGAAAATCAATCGAATTTATTATCCTATACGAATCGTACATTTCAAATTCACACACTTCCTCAAATGACGAAACGACTGCCGAATTCAACAGTTTCCTATCAAGAAATCTATTTTCATTCAATGAACTCAACAGTCTCATCAATTGTGACACAAGTATCATCGACGCATTCGTATTTTTTCAGCAAATATTCTTGGCAATCGATGTTCGTGTCATTTTTAATTATTCTTTTGATTTTATGTTGTTGTTCGTGTTGGATTATTTGTTGTTGCATGAAGTATCGTCGAAAAGATGCTGGTGTTTATGAGCTCGTTGAAACGCAACGTTTTCGACCGTCAACTATTACAACTACCGGTGAAAAAACTAAAATTAATCTACAGAAACGAGGCAAAAGAAAAAACTCACCATTAATCGAACCAACTGAACAGAGAGAATTTTATATTTGAAATCTTTTTTTTCTTCTTCTTCTTCTTCTTGTTGCTGTCTTGAGAGAATAAAATAGTTCTGCTAACTAGCGATCTCTATCATTGTTGATTATTGAATTGATCAATAAGAATTCCTGTTTCGAACGTTCTTTTAACGAGAATTCTCGAGTGAATTTCGTTTGATTTTGATTTCAATTATTTATTTCAAAAAACAAAATCAACGAGCCAATCGAACGCAAGAGAACGAAAGAAAAACACAATATTTTTTTCCTACATCATCATTCACTACTATTACAATCGATCCTTAGTATTATGATTGATTTTTCAACGAGTCCTGTGAAAAAAAGACAGGATGTAATCGTCACGTTCGAACACGATAAGACTTGAGAGACACAATTGCTATCGTTAATGTCAATTGATTTAACGAAAATTTTAGATATTTTTTTCAAACGAATGTTTATTAAGATTATGTAAGCATTGAATTAATCGAACGAAAGAAAAACAACAACAACAACAACAACAACAACAATAACAGCAGTATCTACAAAATGGGACAAACACTTTCAGGTAGAATTTGTCTAGGAAATAGAATTGAAGTTTTGTTTTATTCGATCGTTTGTCTATTAGAACCGGTTACATCAAAAGACTCAGAAAAAGTCGAAAATCATTTGTATTCAGTCGGAAGTAGTTGTATGCAAGGATGGCGAATTAGTAAGTTAACGAATCGATTGCATAACAACAATTTTTTCGTCATTGATATCCATGTTTAGATATGGAAGATGCTCATACACATATTTTATCTCTACCCGAAGATAAAAATTGTGCTTTTTTCGCTGTTTATGATGGACATGGTGGAGCTAAGATTGCTCAATATTCATGTAAATATCTACATACACGAATTGCCAATCAGCCAGACTTTAGTTCGTAGATTTCGATGAAATCTTAGGAAATAAAAATGATCTATTTGTAGAACAAGGAGATGTCGAAGGAGCTATACGAAAAGGTTTCATTGATTTTGATAAAGAAATGGCATCGAACGAAGAAATGAGAGAAGATCTCGCTGGTACAACAGCTATTTGTGTTCTGATTAAAGATGATAAACTCTACTGTGGAAACGTTGGTGATAGTCGAGCAATCGCATCGATTAATGGCAATGTTGAACTACTTTCTATTGATCATAAACCGAACAATGATGATGAAAGAAAACGAATAACAGCAGCTGGTGGTTGGGTTGAATTCAATCGAGTTAATGGTAAAAGAAGATCAAGTTTTTTGATGTTCTATTTTTGTTTCTTTTTTCGTTTCGTAGGAAATTTAGCGTTATCGAGGGCATTAGGAGATTTTATTTTCAAACGAAATGCCGATAAAAAACCTGAAGAACAAGTTGTCTGCGGTAATCGAATCGTTATTTCTTGTTCGTCTATCGAATAAAAATATTCATTTATGTCGTTTCTTTTGAATGCAGCTGTTCCTGATGTAGTTGTTCGAACGATAAATCCCAATTGGGAATTTGTTCTGCTCGCTTGTGATGGCATTTGGGATGTTCTTAGTAATGAAGAAGTTCTCAAATTTGTTCGAACACGAGTTGCTCAACAAATGCCACCTGAATTAGTAAAAAACAACTCAAACGAAAATAGTTCAACAGTCAATTGTCATTTTTTTATTTAGATTTGCGAAGAATTAATGACACGTTGTCTCGCACCCAATTGTCAAATGGGTGGTCTAGGTTGTGATAATATGACGGTTGTTCTTTGTCTTCTACTTCACGGTGAACCTTATTCCACCTTAGCAGCAAAATGTTCGAAAAACCTACCGAATGGCGATGTTTCACCAACGAAATAACGAACATCGTTTAGGTTTTAGTTCATTTGACTATTTGAACAATTAATATAAACACGCGCACGCGTTCTCTTTTTTCGTCCTTTTTCTTTTTTCTTCTCCTTGATTTTTTTTTGATAATATTACTGTGTTCCATCAGTATTAAGAACTATTTCGGTGATGAAACATCAAAAAAACAGAAACAGACGATCCTTTTGAAATGCACACGATTTTTTTTCTTTCTTTTTTGTGTAAATGTGTATAAGAACGTTCTTCTCTAACAAATGACGATTTTTTTTTCTTTTTCTAAAAACTAAATTTATCGATTTGATATTCTAAAAGTACGTCTAAGAATTCATTTAATCGGCTGTTCTCTTCGAGATTTTACGCGGCTTTGTTTTATTATTTCTTGTTGAAGAATATTTATAATAAGAAAAAACGAGAAAACAAAATAAGTAAGGTCGCTAATCATCTTTGACGAGTCCTGTACCACGAACACGACCGGTACGACGTGCAGCAATGAGACCAACTTTTCGACCTGGTGGAGCATAACGACTGACAGTCGATGGTTTACCAATATGTTGATGATTACCACCACCGAATGGATGGTCAACAGGCTGGAAAACAAAAAGAGTCATAATTAATATTTTAGAAAAAAATAAAAGAACAATGAATTGTTCACGTACATTCATAGCAACACCACGAACTCTTGGCCAAGATTTTCGTTTCGCTTTGTATTTGTGATACGAACGACCTGCTTTCAAGATCGGTTTGTCGATACGACCACCACCGGCAACGAGGCCTATTGATTATACGAAAAAAAGTCGAATGAATCTATTTCGAATTGTTTGTTTGTATGTAATCAGTAAAAGCCTCTAGATATTTTCGATTCAACAATGAACAAAATCTCTGTCGTTATCATTCATCATGTTACATACAGATACAGTCGGCAAGGGAGAATCGAACCCAATAACCAAAGGTTGATTTCATTTTGGGTCAGCACTGAGACAACTGAGTTATCGAGACGCATTTTTTATGCGCAAAAAACAAGAAAAGTCTTTCGAATTACTCACCAATCATTGCACGATTGGATGATGAGAGAGTTTTTTTAGCGCCCGATGGTAATTTAACTTTAGTTTTTCCACCTTCAGGATTGTGTGAAACGATAGTTGCATAGTTTCCTTTGAAAAGAAATACGATAATTTTCTAAATTCGGTTTCGAGAAAATCTAATCAACCTGAAGCTTTAGCTAATTTTCCTCGATCGCCAGTTGTTTGTTCGATTTGACATACAATTGTACCTTCTGGCATTTGACCTAATGGCATCACATTGCCAATTGTCAAAGCAGCTAAACAAAATCTCCATTGATTTCAACATTATTCGAGCGCACTCGACAATTTACTTACCTTTCTTTCCACAATAGATAAATTGTCCAGTGTACATGCCTTCAGCGGCAACTAACAATTCTTTTCGTTTTTTATATCGATATGGATCACGAAAATGAACGACAGCTAATGGTGCACCACGACCAGGATCATGGATAATATCCTAATCACAAGAAAGAACAAAACATTGAGTACACGAAATATGATTGATCTTACTTTGACGACACCACGTAAGTAGCCTTGTCGTTCGGCATAGTCCAATGCACGTAGTTTTGCCGGACCTTTTCGATGGAACGTACGAGAACGAAAGATAGCTGATTTACCTTTTCGCTGAGCGAGAATAACTCGACCCATGTTTTATCTAGAAAATGAATAAATCAATTCAATTCATCATATTAGTCAATCAAATGAAAAACCTGCGTTCGACAGCCATGAACTTTCGTTACTCTTGTGCCTCCATTTTTTTTCTTCAATTTAACAAACTTTTCAACGAAATCGAAGGTCATTTTCCGACGTAGAAAACAATATTTCGTCATTTAAAATCAATTCATTCGGTTTCTGATCGAGAATTCATTCGAGCCTAACGCGCGCCATCATATTTTGTCGATAACAAAAACGAACCAATGGGAAACTGTCTATCTGTCCCATTCAGGTAGAGAGATAAGATCTTCTTTTTTTCACCTAACCACTTTGTCACTTTGTTGTTTTTTTCTATTTCGTCAAGAAGAAATTAGGTCTCTATTTTTTTGTTCTCATTCGACAAAATGCTTCAATCCCGTGGTATTACTGATTTACTTGGAGCTGAAAAAAAAGCTCAAGATCTTATTGAAGAAGCACGTAAACGTAAAAATAAACGTATCAAAGATGCACAAAATGAAGCCAAAGCTGAAATCGATAAATTCAAAGGCGAACGTGAACAACGATACAAAGGCTTAGAACAACAAGTTCGTTTTCAAAATCAATTCAATTTCTTTTGCGTTATTTGTTTGTTTGTTTTTAGCAATTAGGCAGTCGAACTGAAATGACCGATCAATCGAATAAAGAAACCGAAAAACAAATCGGCGCATTAAAAGCTCAATACACGTCAGCTAAAGATAATTTACTCGAACGTATCATTACACTTGTCTGTGATATTAAACCTGAATCACATATCAACGTTCGAATCGAATAGATGAAAACACATGAACAAATTCAGCTTATTTTTAAATACTAAACTTTCGATTTACTTTCTTTTTCTTCTCCTTCCTATTAATCATTCCTATTTGCTATAATATAAGTCTTTCTTTATTATTATCGATTAAATAAAAACAAAAAACAAATTCTATCTGATTAAATCGATGACAAAAGTTTCACTGCAAACCCCGTTTTTACCTAGACCACCATGAACAATCAGTTGATTATTAACACAGACCATTGAATGTCCTTGTCGACCGAATTCGATCAGACCAAGATTAAACCATTGTTCATGTCTATCGAGTGTGACAGCAAAAACTTCATTCGATGGTTCACGTAATCGGCCATCGAATGTTTCGCCACCGTAAACAATCGCCAGATCAGAACCACACGCAATACTTGTGTGATCTTTTCGAGCTGATGGTAATTTTTTCATTGGAATAACGACTTTCGATTGAATCATATCTTTCAAATCTGAATACAAATGTTGGCAAATATTTTGATTTTCTGTCGGCAGACCGGTGTAGTGCTGAATGAGATGATCAGCTCGACCACCGATGACATACAAAGATGAACCACGAGCGATTAATGAATGACCACTACGTGATGCTGCACCAATAGGATATTGTTCCCAACTAAAAACATTCTGATAAACAGCAAACAAGTTTTTATTTTGAAAAATAATTCTCACCGAAAAACTCGTTTGTTAGGATCACCACGCAGACAATAAGCATCCCCGTGTCTCCGTTGGATTCTCAGACTTCCATCTCGACCAATAACAAGAATTTCTAAATCTTTCGATTTCAATGGCACAACTGCATGATTATTCAATCCTCCATCACTCGGAAATCCCGATAAAGCTGCCTCATGCCACGATCCATTCGCTACATCATAAACATACACATCTGATTTTCTTTTCGATCCATCCCATCCGCCAATGGCGAGAATATACTGTCCACGATTCCAAACGACACATCGATGATAGGATAGAACCGGCGAGTCATCCGTTGTTATATCTGTCCAAGTCTGATTCTCGAATTTATACATTCGATTCGATGGTGAACGATCAGCACGAGTCTTAACTCCGCCATGAATGTAAAATACATCATTAATCACACAACTACCGAAAAAAGCGACGGCTGGACCTTGAGCAATGACCGTCGCTTGAACTTGACTTGCAGATGTATCAATTGAAACAGGAGATAGACCCGTATCGATCGAACCTGTTCGATGAGTTTTCGAATTAATCGAAACTCGTGAGCCAGCGTCTTGAGACGCTCGTCGATATCCAGATGCCATCTTATCAAAAAAAAAGAAACTCTTTCCACCTTTCCTTAGCTACAAACACAAAAAAGAAGCAATCTTTCATCAATAGATGCCAGTCGTGATCAATCGTTCATCGAGAACAAAACGAAAATGCTAGTTTAGTTTATCAATATTGAGAGAATTACAGATACACAAAATTAACAACAACAACAACAACACACATGAACAACATTGACTAAAAAATACTTTCGAGTTTTTGATTACATCAAAATGCTGTTGTACCATTCCATCCGTTGAAAAAATACTGTTGACTATCGACAATAACCGATGTATGATGATAGGGATGATCAGTTGGATAATTCGATGAATAGAAGTCGAGTTTGTCTGCAGAAAGATTCGATTGATAATCGAATAGATGCGCATGATGATGTTGATGATGATCATTGTCGAGACGAAACCGTTTTTGTTCGTAGTAGTTCGCTTCGTTTGAATGCGGATATGAAGTCGAATTTGTTGGATAGAATGAATGAGAATTCGATGATGATGACGATGGCGGATAGTAGTGTTCATAGGCTGGATAATCATCGAAATTTGTCGGTTGACCATCGGATTTAATCGGTGATGATTTTCGTTGTTTGATTAAACGATTGGTTTTGACGAGTTTTGATGATGAATTTCGATTGGAAAGCGAGGACGATGAAGAATTTAAACTCGTATTTGTCGACGAACATTTATCGATGTCGATTGATGATGTCGATGGATGATAATCCATCGATGGTTTGTCGATTTGATCGATGGATAATTGCAAATGTTTAGCTTCGATATCACTAAATAGATTCATTTAAAAAGAGTTTTTGTTTTTCTTCTTCTCGAATACCTTATTGCGTAGTTAACACTAACGATGACTTCAGGACGAGATGATCGACTATTGTGCACAAGAGTTGCAAAACTTTGCACTAAAAAAAAGTAAACAAACGTTTATTTCAATGAAATCAATCTATCCTTACTCCAAATCCAGCCGCCATTTTTCGTGAGAAGTCGATAGTATTTTGTTGTCACTTGTCCTTTTGACAATACTGAAACGAGAGATGACAATTCAAGAAAATGTACGTATTTTTTTTTCTATTTATTTACATGTTTGATGTGCCCATCTCAATGCCATTAAATCTTGCGTATGTACAAAATGATACAGACTTTTCTCGACTAATTCTTGCGGTTCATATCCAGTTATTTGTGTGACACTAAAACAATCGAATAGATTTATTCTCGATCGATCTTCAATGCTTCGTACCTCGAATCCAAAAATAATAATTTCAAATCTTGTCCCGCTCGAAACATGAACATATTCGAAAATAATCGTATTTCAGTTATCGAACAACTCGGAAGCGAATAACCATAGGCAACAAGTGCAACACTCTGATAGCAATTATCCGTTGTCGATGAGTAGCAAGTCATTGGCTCGAGATTGAATTGTTTAACTTTCAAATAGCCCGAACAATGAATAACTTTGAATCCGCTTGCTGTCAGACCCGCGTTCCGTTTCGGTAGGACGCATTTCATTCGAAGGAAAAACGAACGTTCTATTTCGTATTCCGATTGATTCGAACAGTAGTTTGGCAATGGTGCTGTGAGAATATTCGCCATTTCTTCGTGATCAATCGGATGAATATATTCATAGATCGAATTACCGGTTAATTCGACTTGTGAGAGACCTAAATGTGTCGATGCTGTTTCGGATATGTACATGATTTTGCCATCAGGACCAACGACAAATAAAAAACCATCGAGAATCTAAAATCGATTCAATTAGAGAGAGAAAAAAAACAGTTTTTTCGATAGGAAAAGGCAAACGGACTTGTGTCAGTTGAGAATTGACCTCGCGTTCAATCGTCGATTGAGAAATTGATCTCGTTCCCCAAATATGTCCGAGTCCTAAATTTCAACAAGAAAAAAAAACGATGATTTATTTAAACAGCGGTAATGAAAGAACTCATCATCTAAGTGTGAATTTGAATTTTACATCCGGAAAGAAAAACTTCAATCAAAAGGAAAACTGACTAATGGAATCAATTTCAACGTTCATTTTTAATAAACAATCTTGTCATGCTCAGCAAACAAAAACGAAATATATTCTCTTATCTAATCATATCTGATATTTCTTGCAAATAAATCTCATTCATACCTTCGGGTATAACAGCACGCATCTTTAAATAACTTGTTGTAAGACGTATGATTGATGCTTTATCCAATTGATCAGTAATGGCTTGTGGTAATGGGAGAAGTTTGCCGAGTTCGTAGAATTCAGCGTTTTCTTTTTCGCGACGATTACGAGCTGCATTCTTCGATTTTTCTTTCATTGCTTCAATTCTACAAATGACAGTAAGAAGAAGAAGAAGAAATAAACGATTATTCATCGACACTGATTTGTGAATTAGAAAAAGAAAACACTAGGAGGTGTTGTCTATCTATTCGACGTTACCTGTTAGAATAATCTGAATTGTCCGCGAAGCTAGGGAAGGAAGGAGGGGGCGAAAGAGAGAGAAAAAAACGTGAATACGAAGACAAAAGAAATTAAATTAGCATTGTTAACCGAGAAATATCGTATTTAACACGCGCAAGGATGCTCATCAAATCGACTTTTATTTCAAAGTAAAATTAGCCCAATTTTTTTCGTTTTTTTCCTCTCTTCTTCTTCCATGAATGAGAAGAATTGCTTTATCTCTCTCTCTCTCTCTCTCTCTCTCTCTCCTTGGCTTGCACATATATTTACTGTCATTCGAGTGTTTTTAATAAAATAAAATAATCAATTTCAAGATGAGAACGAGAGAGGAAGAGAAATGCTTGCTCTATCAATTTCAGGTAGCGATTGATTTTCACGAAAAAGAAAGAACGAGAGGAGAAGAAAAAAAAGTTGACGAATCAATGAATGAATCGAGTATTTTGCATATATTGTCAAATCTTGTTGTTTTGACATTAACACATCAGAGAATGTTTGTCAATTGAAAAAAGAGAGCTACCTGCATAGAACAACGATGAAAAGTAAATATAGGCTTTCTATGAAAAAGAGACATTGATCAATCGAGTTCGTTGGTCATAGATTAAGAAAAAAGTCAACATAATTATTACAAGCAATATATTGAAAAGAAGAAGAAGATGAATAAAACGCGTGTCAAACAAAATATCGACATTCATAGACAATAAGATTCCAAAGGCTTCAGATTTGCATGCGAATCACTTGAAAAGTAGGTACGTATATTCATTTCGAAGAGTATATACTATATATATATTCTAATATATACACATTGATATGTTTTTTTTCTTTTTGTTGAAAAATATGATTGACAGATCAAAGGAAAATATTGTCGAGAAGATTCGTTTTTTTTCGCTATAAATAGTAAGACTAAGTAGGCTTTTAGTTCGACACAAACGTGTCTAAAAAGTTGAGTTTTATTTTGATGAGAGTAGGAATGTTTTCAGTGAATCCTAGAAAATTTACCTGTCCAAATCGTTGATATTTGTTTCATCATCGATATCCATTTGTTTTTGCTTTTTTTTGTTTTGTGTTTATATCGATGATTGAATATTCGTGCTTTCGATGTTGAATGTCTTCTCGAATGAAGATACAATCATATTATGATTATGTTCAAGTAAATAAATGCGTTTGTTGTCTTCGTTGAATGGATTGTTAGTTTGGGTTAGTTTGTCAAATAGGTTTTAATAACGTATCACGTTCGGTAAATTTTAACGTCCGTTTAACTTTTGTTTTACCGACAATCAACTCTCGTATATATTTTTTCTTTCTCTCTCTCTCTCTCGCTCTATTAAAAAGAAAATGACTAATGACACTATTAAATCTCTTAGACAGAGGGAGGAGCAAACATCGACGAGTGATTTTTAGCCAATCATATGAACGACAAATTTCATCGTTGAAACCAATCGGTGAGAAAAGCAAATCTGATACGATACGATTTTTAATCGTTTAATGTTCAGCCTCTTTTTTTTTTGTTTTGTTGATTGAACATGACAAATTCTCATTTTGAAAACAACGAACGTATTAAGCAGATTTTGTGCTTTCTCTTAGATGTTGAATGTGAAATAAGAAACTGTTTACCAATCGTTTCTAGCTGCCATCGATATCATTATGATGTTCGATATGTTAGAAAAAATTTTAACATCCGGTTTAAGTCATTATGTTGTTTATTTTTATTTCAATGACAAAAAGAAAAACGAAGAATTTGTCTAACCATTTACAGATGAATGACAAAAAGCACAAAGATCAAGACGAGCCATTTCACTTTCTAATGCTCGGTGTTTGCATGCCGGACAAATCCAGAAACCGTATTCTATTATCGGCCGACCTGTGACAATACACGGAGGGAAACGCCAGTCGCACGATGGGCAATTCAAACACCTAGAACACAAAACAAAAATTGTTTTTCACAATTTGCATATCGTTCTTGCATTTCGACATACCAATCTGTAATTCTATGGCTACATTGCGGACATTGACCCGAGAAAATCGGTCGTTTATCTTTCGGTTGTGAACTAGAAACAATATGAACAATTTTTATTGATATTCTTGATTTTTTTTAACACATAAAGAAAGAAAGCAAAAACAACAAAGGTCCTCAGAGTGATCTACCAAAATATCCCTTAATCCCGAAAAGAAAAATAACAACGATCATTACGATTAAAACGCAATAGATCGTCCCGCCGAAAATGTACGTTAAGATCAAATTGGTTTGCAATCGATTCGAAATGAGTCGAGCTTTTTCATCGGCAATATCGTTCTGTTGTTTTAATAATCGACGAACTTTGAGCGATTGAACCAGACAAACAATTCCAGTTACCATCCAAAAACAAGTCAAACATGAAATCAATGATGCTCGATAGTAATCATTGATTGGCGCTGGTTGAATGACAGACGGTTTTGCCGGTTCAAAACAATAGACTTGCTGATTTCGACGGGTTGATTTTAATATTGGGTATCGACATTCGGTTGTCGAATTTTTCCAATAGATTTTAACATTCAATGGCTGTTCGTGTTGCTGTTTCATTTGAAATGATAAATGGCAATATACGCACACGCGAAAGAAAAGAAAAGGAAAGAAGAAGAAGAAAAAAATGCAATAAAAAAAAACACAAAGATCAAATCATTTGTGATGAAATGTGAAGGAGAATGGAAATACCTAAGAAAGATTTGAAAGGCCAATTTTTGATATTCTTTTCTATCTTCATCGTTGATCGATGGATCATCTTCGAGTTTCAAAAACGCTTTACTCGCCGTGCTGAACGCTCCGCATGATGTTGCGCAAAGTGCTAAACAAGAAAACAACAATGATTTATGTCTGCTCGAGGGAAATCAAAAGGTAACCTTGACAAATGTGAAATTAAACAAGCAAATGTATTTACCTATTAGATTGTAAATTGTTTGCACAGGAATAATGTCCTCGTATTCAGTCAGTGTCAATGCTGAACGTAATGCACCTTCGGAATTGTTCGATTTGAATTGCCGTTGAGCGAGGATATAGAAATGATAGGCTTCAGCGGGTCGCCAGACATTGTCGATCAATTGTGTATCGGACACACCGCCCGAGCCGGTTGTTTCCTCGGTGAGAAGACCTTGAAGAGCTTCAGATGCCTGAGGAGAAGAAAAATGAGTTCGGTTTTCGAAAATCAATAGTCGATTACGGAAATTGCTGATTGAGATTTTTTCTCTTTTCGTGAAGTTGTTTTCATGGCGGTTCGGTATTTTTCAATGAGTAACCCGCATAGAATGAACATTTTTTTCTTCATTAACAACGGACGATTTTCTTTGCTGTGAGTTTCAGCAATCTAAAATTCGAAGTTTCGGCTTTTCGATAATCATAAAAATTCATTTTTACTCCGTAGAGAATTTTCGCTGCTTCTAAATAATTCGCTGATTTTTTGTATAATTCAATCGCATCGAATGGTTTATTCTGATCGAGTAATGCTCGAGCTTGACGAGTTAACAAACTCTTGACATCAGCGAGATTATATTGTCGAGCTAAGTCAATGCCCGTATCCCATTGACTCAGTTCGATACAAATCTGAACTGCTTCTTGAATTCGATTGCACTGAAAACGAGAAAATTCCGATGGTTTGAGGGTGTTGAGTCGAATTCTTACTCGTTTATAAGCGTCAACCGCTGGCTCGCATAGGCCGACTCCTGCGAATGTATCGCCGATTGCCTAATGACAACAAAAATCAAACAAATTTCGATTGATTTTAAAACCGATTTTACTCGTAATAAAGGATCGTTTTCTTGTAATGATTGGCTGAGTTTTTCCAGTGCGGCATAATCTTCGGTTAGAGCGTAGCATTGAAATGCTTGAGCGTTATTTCCGCATTGTTCATAATATTTCGCAGCTGTGGACCTGAAAGAAGATCGTTTTTTCTTGTTTTTTTGAAAGAAATTTGAGCTGCTGACCATTGTTGTCGGTCGAAATAGAAATCTCCTAGTTCATTCCATGCTTCGTTCTGCATGGCGTCACTTGCAATTGCTCCCGATTGAAGAATTTGAACGACACGAAACCAATCGCCTAGTTTTCGTCGTAATTGATACGCTAAATCTCTGTCGAAAGGAAAAATGAAACATTTTCTAAGAATTTATCTACTAGATTTTCATACTTTCGATCCATATCGATGTAGATCTTCTCAACATCTTCATCTCGCTTGAGAAATGCTGCGATTTCTGCTCGTTTTAATTGTTCTCCCTGAATAAACCAAAAGAATTGCAAATAAATCTGTTTTTCTTTTTTCTCTACTTGAAATTGTTGCAAACGTCGAAGGAATTGCAAACCGTAGTAATCATGAACTTTAACGAACGCATGTTCGGCTACTTTGATATCGAGATGATTTAAAGCTTCTTCAGCCAACGCACGCCTAGAACATTTTCAGTTACAAAAACAAAAAACTCTCGATTATTTTACCATAATTGAGGATGTGGATCTTTTTCAATCAAATTGCTCACTTGATCCAATGGCAATTTCTCGCAAGCTGTTTTCATATCTTTCAACGACTGTTCGAGAACAACAAGAAAAAACATGAATTTCAATATTTCAAATTCGTTTACTTTGTTATCATAGATTGTGATGTAATCTGATGATGGAGCTTGAACACCTCGTAAATGCATTTTCATGATTTCATCGAGCATAACAACTTTCACTTGGAGATTATTGTAATCACAGATATAACCTGAACAAGGCACGGCCTCTTCGCATTCAGTACCGCGAACGAACGAGATCTTCGTTTTTTCTAAGATTGCAAACGAATCCGGAAGATCCTATTCAAAATTCCAGTTCAATTCGTAAACAAAAAGCCAAAAAAATCTTTTACATTCGCCCAAACAACATTCCAAACGTCGCTTTTTTTAAAATTCGTTATATCATCTCTCGGCTCTTTGCTTTCCATATCGATCAACATACAATTTCCGCTTGTATCAATAATCGACATCAATCTATTCAAAAACAAATCGATATTTTCAACAATTCACTTTCGCACACTCACGTTGCTATTGAATTCAACGCTATTTTATTAATTCGAAATTGACATTCGATCTTTTCCATGAGACTACATTGCGGTAATGAATATCGAAGAACAAGACCTGATAAACGCGCAACGAATATCCATTTATCTGAACCACATAAACTCATAATTGGATCATCAGTTTCCTAGATGAAATCAAAAATAAAATCAAAATAAATTCTTCGTTTTATTTCACCATTCCGTCGATATTTGCCATCATAGTCAATTGCAGTTCATCTCCATGTCGAATTGTCGCGGGATCGTCGATCTGAACGAACCGTTCGTACGGCTGTTTCTTGATCATTTGCGAGCCAATGAAACCACTGATTCCCCAGATGAAAACCAAGGATTTAGCTGCAATTATCGCGTAACTCGGCGTCACACAGATATGTACCGGCTGAAATGGCACGTATTTCGATTCGATTGTTACTCCAATTGAATTACAGAACAAAATAACGTAATTATCTGTGTTAGTTGTTGATGAACTTCGTTCAACTAATGCACCAATACAACAATACGAACCGTGACCACCGATCGCAAGTAAATTTCGAACGTATCGATAGTGAATCTGAGAGTTATCAATTGACAAATGACATCGGTTTTTTTTTGTTCAAATTTTGAAGAAAATCTCACTTCATTCGTTTTTGTATTCCAAAAAACAACGATATGTTCTGGCCGAGTGCAAGTATAGAATGAATAAACAACAGTCTCTTGAATGTAACACCACTAGACGAGAGTTTTTTTTTGTTTCGAAAAATGATGAGGATTAGTTTTTGTTTTTTTACTTTGTAATCTAATCGACAATTAGCGAAATAGATAAAATTATCGATTGCAATGACCAATCGAAGTGAATGTGCTTCCCAAGCGCAATCAGAAATCAATCGGCCCGTGACTTTTAACGAACGTAAATGCTTAAATAAGAAAAAAAACACAACAGTAGAATTATGACTCCGTTCGTTCAATACGAACTTCTCCCCATGGCGAATAGAAATGAATAAAATTATGTGTTTTATCTCCCGATGTTTGATAACCAGCGACAGCGAGCATCGAACCATTGTCATTCCATTTAACAGATACGACACGCATGTCAACATCGAGAATAATCGGTGCTGGATCATCCTCGCGTGACATCAACTGCATGGCACCGTTTTCATAGCAAATAGCCAGACTTTTGCTGTTGGTTAACATCAAACCGTTGCTGCCATCGTACCATTCGATGCCAGCTATTTCAGCTGAAGCTGTACCTTCGCGAATGCAGAAGATTTGTATGGGAGCCTTAGAAAATAAAGTCAAAGAATAAACTATGAAGATTTGATTTCAAAACCAACGATATAGTTCAATCGAACGTCATAAACGTGAATTTCACCACGAACAAAACCGAATAATAACAAACGACTATCGGGTGACCACTAGGAAAATGAAAATACGAATTTCTATTTATTACAAAATCAATTTCATACCTCGACTTTAGCTAATTTATTATTTCTCAAACATTTGCCAGCTATTCTCGAGCCTTCAACTGATCCAATAATAACATTTCCTAAACAATAACAAATTCGAATGAAACTCATTCTCAACTATCTTCGTACCGTCTTCATGACCAATGCAAATCATTTGTCCTCTACAAATAAAAAAAACCGAGAGTTTTTCAATCTTTTTCTTCGTACACCTACGTCGAATTCCATTTCATATCACTAATTCGATTTTTTGTTCGATTATTTAACATATCTTGAACGAATTCGTTCGCCGGTCCATCGACCCAAACGATCACTGTACCATTGACATCAGCTGTTGTCAATTTGCCAAAACGTTCATTCCAAGCAATACTTGATATTTCATTTAAATGACCTTCTAACGTTTGATTTTTGGTCAGCTGAGCTTGACCTGCAACGCCACGTGTGCGAGCATCTCCAACTAAACGAACAATTAGCTTCGAAAATGAACAATTTCGATTTACTTTCAGGAATTTCGAGTTTGAGAACTTTAACTAAACCATCAGCACATCCTGCTGAAACATAACCATCGACGGCATTCCAGCCGCATTTTGTCACGGCTGTTTCGCCTGGCATCGCAATTCGTTTTGCTAGATGAACAAACATCTTCACTTCTCAACTGAAAACAATGAATTTGATCTTTAACAATCTCTACACCATAGGAATGAACAAACTTGCAATTGTCACTAGGAAACGATGATGGCTCGTCGTTCTCGTTTCTCATTGGTTTATTGTTCGACCAATTGAATCAATCGAAACGAGTAGAGAGGTTTTAGCATTAGTTTGTTGTTTTTTTTCTTCTTCTTTTGCTTGCTGAGTATTCGATTCTTTGAAAAGACAAGAAAAACTATGCAGTATTGGCGTTTAGCTGGTTTAAAGTTCGTATTGATATGAAATTCGTATTTTCAAAAAGAAATCCTCGAATTCTTTTTAGTTATATTCAATATTCGGCTGTTTGTGCCCGTACACTTCGTCGTTGTTTGAAATCCAGCGTAGCTAAAGAAGCTTTGAAACGTGAAGAATCATACGTACGTGTCAACAAATGGCAAGGTGGAAAATTGACTGATCAAGTCTATCCAGCTAGTAAAAACTCAATCAATTTGTAATTCATTTCGATTGAAACGTTGTTGTTGTTTTTCTTTAGAAGCGGAACAAACAGCGTAGATATCAATTATGCTTTAGTTGAACTCTCTCTTTTTTTCTTTTTCTTCTATCTCCTTCCGAGTTACTCCTCTGATGTTTGTTTGTCTAAAGTAGAGAAGAAGTAAATAAACTTTATTCATGTTCCCCGTGCTGAATCAAATTTCATGATTCATATAAAAGATAATAACAAAAGACGTAATAGATAATAGTAGCAAAAGAAAAATCCTTCTTTTTTTTGAATTTCATTAAATAATAGTATGTCGAACTCAAATGATCCGTTGGTATGATTCGATGAAATGTTTTTCTTTTGCTGAAAACCGATTTATTCTAGGTTAATGAGAGATGTATAACTTGCTTTTCACCATTTGGTATTCAACTCGAACGAATACCTTGTAAATGTTTGAATATTAAATGCGGCCGTCAATTTTGTGCACAATGTTTGCATCAGATTCGAACTTATAACGGTGTTGATCAACCATTTCAATGCATGTTTTGTTTGCAAACCTATAAAAAGAATACATTTCCCGAAGAAAATCAAAGTCTCATCAAACAATTATGGGAGAATTGCATAAAAAAATATGATATTGAACATACACGTGAACTTATAACAAAAGATTGTACTCATGAAGAGTTAATTACCGATATCGATTGTCGACGAAAACATTTGTCGAATTTAATTCGTTTGTATAAACGCTTCTGTAGTCAAACACAGTCCGGCCTTTCGACAGAATATTTCGTCGATCAGTTTTCGAAGAATATTCGTTATTTACAAGAGAAAACAAGCCATTCACTCGAAGAATGTAAATCAATTTATCAAGGCCTCATTTCAGAAAGTAATCATGCGAAAGATATTGGTCTATTTTATCTCAGCATATGTGAACGATTACAATTCGAAATAGCTGAAGCAGAATACTTGAGTTTGTTTCCACAAACCAATGCAAAAATTAACGAATGGATGCATCATCAAGGTCGAGCTGATGAATTTCAACCGAAATTAATTGATTTATTTCAATTAATCGAAAAAGATTTGATGAGCCAATGGATAAATCCATATATGAATGCTCGAACAAAGATCGGCGTTATCGGTTATACAAGTACGGGCAAAAGTTCGTTGATTAATTGTTTATTAGGAATACAATCATTGACTGATGATAATGCTGCGCCTGTTTCGAATAAACGAAGTACTTATTTCCCATTGCAATTCGATCGAGAAGAACCATTGATCGATCCCGATGATAGGAAACGAAAAACATTTGCAACATTTGTCGATATTCAAGGCAGTGAAACGACAGTTGCCGATGAAGACGCGTATATTCTCGAAATTCATAAAGCTGATTGTGATATCTATGTGCTCGTTTACGATCGTGATTTAACTGACGAACAGAATAAATGGATTGTCTATATTGAAGAGATTCTCAAACGAAAATGTGTTCTTGTTCGATCGAAAATGGATATTGAATATCTTGAAAATTTTCATGAATTAACCGGTTTCAATTATTCTCAAATCGAGCATCGACATCGACATCAATATGAATCGAAAATTCTCGAGCGATTACACTCGAAATATGCACTCGAATCACATCATGTCTATCTCATTGCTTGTGATTATCTTCCGGCGAATGAAGACGCTGCCGATTTATTACGCGAAGAATCATTTGATTATTCGATTCTACTCGATGAACTCAGTCGACTTGCTTTCAATCCCTGTTCATTTCGTGTTCATGCGCTCGCCAATCGAGTTGTTACTCGAGCGATTAACACGTGTTTCCGACGAGGTTACGTTCTCAATGTCATGAAATACAAGATCGCTGCTGGTTTTGCATCGATCATTCCTTTCGGTGATCAATTACCTCGATATCTTTCGCGTGATAGTCTTCGCGATGCATTTGGCATCGACGAACATCTTCGACAGTATCTCAGTCAGTTTCATCTTGTGATTTATAATTATAAATTACAAACTTCTGTCTTCGAAAAAACTGTCGAAATCAGAGAACTACAAAGTAACTCGAAAATCGACACGAAATGGTTGGGACGAACTGCGGGAACGGCTCTTGTTGTCAGCAGTGGCTTTGCCGAAGATATTCTTCGTGTAGCTTTACCAGCAGCTACGGCAGCATCGGGTGCAGCACGCGTAGCTTTTACTGTTGCGACAGTTGGCATTGGCGTTGTTATATCAGCTGGTGTTTCAGCTTGGTCGGCTGTTGATAGTGGCAAACATATATTTAGTTATATCAATCGACTATGTGACGATACGATTATGGTTACGAATGCGTTGACTCAAGAGATTATCGATCGAGAACGAGTAAAATTCATTGAAAATGTAGATATTCAAGATTTTGAGATTATTTCATAAAATAAAGAAATTTTCTATATTGAAAAAGAAGAGAGAGAGAGAGACACACACAAAAAGAACAATCAATATCGTGATTTTTTATTTGTATTAATTCGATCGAATTCATTGTTAACGAATCGTGGACATAGGAGACGTTTGAAAGCTGTTCGAAATTCGACATTAAAAACCGTATAAATCAATGGATTACAAGCACTATTGAGATAGCCAAGCCAGAGTATAAGCGTCGGCAATGGTTCTTCGATATAGATGCTAACGTCGATAAATGCCGAGACGATATAAACAGCAAAGAAAGGCAGCCAACAGAGAAGAAAAACACTGATGATGATGCCGAGCGTTCGAGATAAACGTCGTTCACGTGTGAGCGAGATTTTTTGTCGTTCATTCATCAATGTTGCTAAACTTTTGCCTTTGAATAAACTTCGTCGTACGGCGTCTTTCGATAGGCGCGTTGACTTATTAATTGATCCCGTTGTTTGTACAGAAACATGTTGTTGTTGAATCAGTGAACCGTTTTCGGTTTTCGTCGGCAAACATAATGGAATCGTTGTTTCGTCAACTACTAGAAACAAAATATAACACGATTGATTTAATCTCAAGTATGTCTTTAGAAACATGAACATTCAGTTAAAGTTAAGACGAAACAAGCAACGTTTTTTATCTATTCATGCATACTTAAAAACATGCACTTCCTGTCAACGGAAGATAATCATTAGATTGTTTGAATTCACTCGTGTTTAACCTACTCGTTGGCAGATTTTTCTGGTCATTGAGATTTGGATTATCACTTATTGGTGAAGGTGGTGTGCGGGTCGAATTAACCTCTTCAGCATCGTCCGTACTGAAATTTTCTAAACCACTACCATTCGATGTTGACGATTTAAGTATTCCACTTTTGTGTTGATGAATTGGAGAATTGAATAAATGCTTTTTATGATGATGATGGTGATGATGATGTTTGTGTTTATGTTTTGAATTCGTATCATTTGTTTTATCCGGCAAAGATCTTTGATTATTTCTTAATGTTGCATTTGCTAATTTAGCAGCAGCTAAATTAATAAAAAAATAAATAAATAAATGAAGAAGAAGAAAAAAAATAGGTAAATATTACCTTTAGCTCGTTCTCGAAAACGTTTTCTTGTTTCAATGAATACATGCGCATAGACAATAGTCATAATTAATGCTGGTATATAGAATGATCCACATGCCGAATAAATAACATAAGCTGTATTTCTCGATAGTTCACACTGTTGTAGATCATTGAAATTTTGTAATTCACTCGAGCCGAGCATTGTTGCGATGATTGGAGGTATCGATATGGTTGCTGAGAGAAGCCAAACAAGCATAATCATCAATAGAACTCGTCGAATTGTTCGTTGACGAGCATATTGAATCGGATCACTGATTGCCCAATATCGATCCAACTAAATCAAAGTAAAAATCAAATTCGTTTTTTCATTTTTTCTTCAAAAATTCAAAACTCAACTGCAATAGCACATAGATTTAATATCGATGATGTACATAGAAGTACATCAGACGTGACAAATATTTGACAGAATATTTTCCCGAATATCCATCGATTTAATAAATGTGTAACGATATGAAATGGCATCACCATAATAGCAACAAACATATCAGAAAAAGCCAATGAGACAATAAAAAAATTTTGTACAGTTCGTAATGGTCGAAATGTAAAGACAGATAGAATAACAAGTATATTTCCGCATATACATAGAACAACAATACTCGAGAGAACAAATGCAACTGGTAAGGCTTTAACTAATGGCATTGGACGTATAGATGATGTCGAAGGTGATAATGTGGAATTCATTGGAGTTAGAAAATTAAATATTGGCGGTGATAAAATTGACATTTTAGAATCACTTGATGAAATGACATACCAATCTGTACTATTAATTGTTAGTGGTAGACGTATATCATTATCCGAATTGTCATTTACAAGACCGAAATTAGGTAGAAATAAATTTTCAACCTCACCACGACGAATCGATATTGTCAGTGGAAGATACACTTAAGACAAAGAAAACACAGTTTATAAAAAGCCCCTAGGTTCGGAATAAATGCTATTCTATATAAGATTATAAATCCCCGAAGAAGGAAAACGAAGGGAAAGAGGGGGAGAGAGAGAGATAGATAGAGTATGTAAGAGAAAAACAAGGATTCTTCAGTTGGTTGTTCTTGCCTATTCTGTTCTATTTATTGAGCATATTTACATCGAAGTATTTTTCTGCAAAATGAATAATGAGTTGTCTCTCTCGCGTTTTTTTTTATTTAATAATGACGAGATCGAATGATCTGTCTTCGTAAGTGATGCTTAACTTGAGCAGGAAAAAAAGAGAAACAATATGTAGAAAGAAGAAAAAAATTTTCTTCTTTTTCTCTTATATTTATTAATTACTTTAAATCAAATGACCGAATTTTATTTTTCTATTATTTTTTGTACGTGTCGTTCCATCATGAATGTTTTTGTTTCTTTTTCAAAATAAAAATTCTACATCATCAAAAACAAAATACTCGATTTCAATGAGTATCTTTTTGGATTGCTGAGAAAAAGAAAACTTTTTTTCTTTTGCCTTTAAGTGATAATATTTGTGCGAGAACTTTTTTTTTATCCAAACAACCGAATTCTTTATTTACTTGTCTATGTACATCAGTCTTATTAAAAGACAAATTGACTCAAGAGAACAAAAACGGATATTGATCGACGAAATTAAATAAGAAATCATCAGTAAACTTTTTTCTTTTCAAGTGCTTAAATGGTTCATATTATTCGCATATGAATAATTATTAGAAAGAATAAAAATTAGAAAATATATTTCTTCAATAAGTGTCATTGAAGAATCAATATAAAGAGAGAAGAAAAACTAATGCTTATATTTTTCTCGGTCTATGCCTTCTATTCACCCACACGTAAGCACTATCATTTGATCTTCTCGGTGTAATTTCATACAAACTTATACGATACTCAATCTAACTGATTACTTGCACAAGACGGTTATCTCTAATGAATCTGTCACAATCGGATACTTGAACGCGAATACATACAAAGACTGCTAGCGAGAAATCGAAATCCGATGTAATAAATTGAATCATAACTAAGTGAATATATATATATGAACTCGTGAGATTGTTGATTACATTTGTTTTGTCTTCCTCTCTATCTTCCTTATTCATCTATTCAGTAAAAATATGTCGCCATAGTACTTTACTGTTGTTTACACAATGTCAATAAGAACTGCAACTTTATTCATTTCCACTTATCAATGGGCCAATAGAGAAAGTTAATAATTTGCTTATCACACACTCCTCTCTTTTTTAATGCACAGATGGATTGAATAGAAATAAAATTAGTGTTAGGCCGAAAGAGTGCTATGAGAAAAGAAACAGAAAACGCAAAGAAACCACATTCGTTTTTTTGTCTCGATCATTTGAACAACACATGCAAGAATTAAATTTATTTGTTTGCTATCTTCGTCACTTACTCTCCAATTTCTTTTGTAAAATGATCAATTTACGTTTGGTACTTACTAATTGATTGAATATAATAAATCTAAAATAGAAAAAAACAAAAATAACCTTTAATATCATCGAAGGTAATTATAAATCATTGATGTGTTCATTTATTTTAATTAAAAAACGGATTACATTTCCTTACGAGACAAAATAGTTTACAATTACATCAGATCAAGTAACTAGTTAACTGAATTCGATTTTGTTTTTGTCTTATTGGTTTTGGTTTGAGACGATTATACTAATGACAAATGTTCTTATATTGGATAAACGTGATCTATCGTTTGAAGTATCCGATCATAAAAAACAAATAAGTCATGAATAGTGCTTAATCTCGATTAATAATTAATATCTGAAACAAAAAGAAAAGGATTTTTGCTTCGATTTGTTTTGCTCACGTTTATTTTTCTTTCAAGAAACAAAAAAAAATAAGAAACCAACATCGACTAGTCTCTGCTCAATCTCAACAATGAATGAACTAAATTTATTTGTTCTATCAATTTTCAACTAATCACAGGCATGATATAAAATCTTATTTCTTTCTTCGTGTATGTCGATAATAAAACAACAGACGATTCTTCATAGTAATCTTGTTTACATAAGGAAGCGCATTTGTTTCTGTGAGCGTGTTATATGTATTGTTCTTTCAGCTGGAAATTCGAATGCGAAATAATAATTGTAATAAGTTATTTAGTCTCGGTTTTCCTTCTTTTCTTCTTCTCTTCATGTCTCTCCCCCTCTCGCTCTCAAGAACAAATGCGCTTTTTCGTCTCAAAAATGAATCTCTCATAGAAGTCAATTTCTTTTTTATTACACTTATATATTCACGGTTGTCGATACGAATAATATGATAAATAATTCATAACAATCACAAACTCCACAAAAAAATCTTCGCGCTATTGCCTGTGTCTTTTTAATAAAAAAAAGAGAAAAAATGCCAACAAATGTGATCTACCTACTTCTTCTTCTCGATTTCGAATCCTACTTAGACATGAAAAGCATGTGGATTATGCGATGATGATAAGATAATGAAGTGGTTAGTTACTCTTGAGAGTTTTCCTAACACACATGTTGTTGTTTTAACATACATAATTATCGATAGATTCATATATGCAATGTCTTGTTGTAGAACTTCGATCATTGATTTTGCTCTATCTTTCTTTTCTCGTTGCTGCTATGTCTTATCGTCACCATTCTTCGAGCTTTTTTTCTTCTTTTCATAAAACAGCTATTGACATACAGGAAGTATAAAAACGTCATTCCAATATAACACAAAACAAATAAGATGATTTTCGAAAAAAAGAATAAGCATAATTGATTTGTTGTTGTTTTTATGGTGAATAATATAAAACATAGGAATTCTTTTATATTATTGAAGATGAGTGTATGCAGATTATATATAAAATGGAGTTGTTGTTTTTTTTCGTCTTCTTCTTTTTCTCTTCACAAACTAACGATTTAAACGTCAAAGTTAATTAAGAATTAAAGATATATATATTCATTGGTTTACTTACATTTGTGCGCATAGACTAAATCGACATTTGTGTCGTCAACGTCTTCAGAATATTTGTTACAAATAATAACGAGCAAAAAAAGAGAGAAGAAACACATGTCAATCATTCGATGAGCTATTGCTGCTTAAGTTAAGAAGTGTGCAAATAAAAGTGAATATCTAATCTACTTTTTATGACAACTATGAAAATCCCGAGAGATTTACGGGAAATAAATGAGTCAAATTCTAATTTCTTTACTCGTTTTAACTTAAAAAAATTCTGCGCTCAACAGTACCGAAGTCAATAAATATGAAAATAGAACCAGAGGCTAGTCTGGCTTTTGAAGCAAAAGACAAATAAGTACGCACGCATCTAACGATTTCCCTTCTCTTTCAATGAAAAAAAAAGTTTTTTTTTTCTTTTTATTGAATTTTCTTCGTTCGTTTGAATAATATAATAAACGTGAAAAAAAAACAAACACATACATTCATAGAATATAAAAAAAAAGGAAATTCGTTGTCTTAATGGAGAAATAACCGGAAAAGTCTACGAACAAAATTTATTATTCTTTTGTTAACGCCAAAGTTAGACAGACCTTTCGAATTAAAAACAGAAAATGTCCTGTTAAAAATAAAGTTCACGTCTCGATTAGTTTTCTCTGAACACTATATTCGTAAACTAACGAACCTACAGAAAGATGTCACTTGAACAATAGTCAGAGGCTGCTGTCTTGGCAATGCTTCGCTTATGTCTGCTAATCACCTATTTTGTTCTTTAGCTTAAATTTGCATTTGCATGATTAATTTCACGTAAAAAAAATAAAAGAAAATGTCGGATTCCGAAGGTGAATCATATGAAAAACAAGTCAAAATCGTGCTCGTTGGCGATGGCAGTTCGGGCAAAGTAAACTGACTGTCATGAGAAATCAAAAGAACGTTTTACTCTGAGTTTTTTTTTCTTAACTTATAGACATCGATCACCGAACGGTTTTCCAAAGATTCATTCAACCGTGATTACAATCAAACACTCGGCATTGACTATTATTTAAAACGAATTAGTTTAACTCGTAAAGAAAATCATTTCAAAACAACAAAAAATATTTATTTCGATTTAAGGTTCATATAATGTGACATTAGCTGTAAATGATGTTGGTGGACAGACGTTAGGTGGTTCGATGTTAGACAAATACATATTCGGAGTAGACGTAAGATAATCGATTGTTATTTGTTTGAAAGAAAAAAGTTTGAATTTAGATTGTTCTACTGGTTTATGACATAACAAATCTGCAGAGTTTCGAAAATTTAGAAGATTGGTATTTAACTGTAACGAAATATTGTGCTGGGAGAAAACCATTGTTTGCACTTGTTGGAAATAAAAGTAAAATACACAACAACAATAACAACAAAAAGCGAAACTATTTTATGATGGAATGTTTTTCGTTTAGGTGATCTCGAACATATCCGTGCTGTTAAACCTGAAAAGCATCATCAATTTGCTAAAGATCGTGATATGCTTTCGTATTTTGTTTCGGCTAAAACAGGCGAATCTGTTGAAAATCTATTTCGTCAAGTAACAGCACATTTAATGCACATTGTCTTGCCAAAGAATGATCACGATGGAACCAAAGTTATTACAGCATCCATAACTCGACAAGAACCTCAAAATTCGACGCCAATTAAATCGTCAACAACGCATACAAATCAAACACGTACATCAATCTGCGTTTTACAGTAACTTATAGAGTGCAATTACCTATCATTTTTGTCATTGTCAGTGAAAAGAAATAATAAATGTGAATTTACAATGCATCTGTTGTTCGTTCTCAATGATCACACATCAAGTGACGATAAGAGGATAGTCGTATGTGAATGTTCAATCGAATATGATCAATATCAGTACATTTGTAGTTTCAAGCAATTAGAAATCAATATTCGATAAGTGTATGACAGAGGAAGAAGAAGAAGAAAAAAAAAATGCTTTTAGAAAAATGACAGATTTAATTAGAATTTTGATTTATCAAAAGATATCGAATGGGAGCCAATGACGTAAAAATCAATCAAGCAGAACAGAAAAATTGATACGATCATAGTCTCGTACCGATCAATTCAATCTAAATTATTGGTGTTTGCATTTCATTCATATCCAATGAAGACAAATTTCACCTGAACCAATCACAATAACAATTTTTATACGTGTTTTTCTCTCTCTCTCTCTCTCTCTCTCTTCATTTCGTTTTTCTCTTTACTTTTATAATCGATTTTTATTATCATATTCATAAAATGCTGAAACAACAAACAATCGATTCGCTATTCGTCGCTACTCAACAACGATTGTATAATTATGCACTTCATCTTCATTTCAAAGACACATTTCTCTCTGATCCTTATTTCTTCTCATCAGCATTTTGTGAACAACCTAAACCTTCACATTCGTATATTGGACTGATTGCTATGGCAATATTGAGTTCACCCGAGAGACAACTAGTCCTCTCGGATATCTACCAATGGATATCAGATCATTATCCCTATTTTCGAACGCGTGGACCCGGTTGGAGAAATTCGATTCGACATAATCTGTCATTAAATGATTGCTTTATTAAAGCTGGCCGATCGAGTAATGGCAAAGGACATTTTTGGAGTATTCATCCGGCTAATTTAGAGGCATTTTTAAGTGGAGATTTTCGACGACGTCGAGCAGAACGACGTACGAGAGCAAACGGCGATAATGATGATGATATTGAAGAGATGTAAACGATTTCATTCTTTCGAATTTGTTTCTTTTATTTAGCGGTTTGTTTTTTGTTTTAGTTCTTATTATCCTCCTGAATCGAATGTTAAGTCTCGTAAACGTTGTTTCGATGTCGATAGTCTTCTTGCACCGGATCGATCATCATCTCATAAACGAGTCAAACACGAAACTATCTACAGTCCCAATTCGAAATCTAGCAGTTCGATAGACACAAATCTATCGATTTAGAACAAAAGATGAAAGTTTTCTTCGTTTCGTTTTTTTTTCATTCTTTTCGATTTTATTGAATAAAAATCAAATTTCTTTTTTTTTGTATTTTATACTCGATCATTCAAGTACAACTACTCACCGTAGGTGGCCGGTATCAATCAAAATTTTAAATAGAATAAAGCTTTATTTCGATGTTAGATCATTAAAAAAACAAACAAGAATTCTCTTTTGTTAAAATATAAATTAATATTGACGACTAGGAAGAAAACAGTCTCTGAAAGACCATGTCTATTTATTCGATGAGAAACCGTATTTTTGACTGAGTCGTGTCGGCGCATCATACGGGTTCAATCGACGATTCATATAATCATTGTCATTGATTTGTAAAGGTCGTTTAGCTCGTTGTAGAACCGAATTTTCGCTTAGTAATTGTTCTTGTCGTTTATTACGTGTTCGTTCGGCTGGCGGAATATTATTCATTTCAAAATTTCGTGTAAATTGTTTGTCCTGTTCTTCGGACTCGACAAAATCGTCTTCATATCCGTCGATGACAGGTCGATTCATATATTCGATTTGTTGTTGTTGTTGATTGTTATTCGATCGATTATTGCCCATATTTGGCAATGAAACATCTTCTCGAGTTGCGTCCGGCAAATGATAAACATTCTTGTCTTCATCGTATCGAGCTTGTTGAAGAATTCGTTCGACATTGCTGTAGTTACAATTTCGAGGCATGATATGACTCATTTTAGTGATCAATGTTTGAAAGAGAAGAAGTCGACGTTCATAATCACGAATCGTATTCAAATAGCTTTCACGTTCACGTTGAAATTCATGTTGAAGATCATCGTTATCACTTTGCAAACGTTTGTTTTCCATTCGTTGTTCGTCGAATTTTTTTGTTGTATAATGTAACTAAACACAAAAGCAACATAAACTCAATCAAAACACCATTGATTTCGGTGTATATATTTACCTGTTCTTGTGCATTATCGAAAACTTTCAATAGAGTATCGTCATCATCGGCATGAATTGCATTATTAAATCGTTTTCGTTGTTCTTGTTTTTCCCTCATTTCATTTAGTTTTTTCTTTCGTTTCTTTCTTCGTTCTTCGTTATTTGCCTCTTCGCCACCGACTAATTTATTTTCTAGTTCTTGTAGACGTTCAAGTTTTTGTTTCTGATCGAGAACTTCATTCGAAGATTCGTCATTTGTCTCGCCAGTAGTATTCTCGCGATTTTCTTCATCACGTTTTGGCTTCAGTATGCCGCCGCCTTTTCGTTTGCCTTTCGTCGAACCGGTCGGTTGTGATTGCGGTTGTTCTTTATTAGCATTTAAATTATCAAGTTCTGCGTCATATTGAACTCTAAGTTCGTCATATTTTCGTTGCAGTTCTTCTTTGGTTCCACGTTCAGCTTCAAATTGTCGACGAATTTCGGACACTTCACGTTCGAATTCGGCGCGGAGACGTTCTTTTTCTTGTTCGATCTCTTCGTCACGATCGACTTGCGGTAGCTAAATAAAATAAATTCATTGAAATCAAAAGAAACATCATTCAATCGTACGCTCGTCTCCGGTTGACTTCGATTCGGACCGCCAGCATTGACTAGTTCTTGTTTGAGCCGATTGATTTCATCTTGAAGTAATTTCATTTGTGCATCTCGAGGATCTTCATTAATTCGAGGTTTATTTTTAATATTCTTCGCTCGATTAGCATCTAGAATAGAGTTCAAATTATTAGAAAATCGAACAATTGAATTTACATCGAAGTGTCGAAAGTGTTTCATCGTAGTTATCGTGAGCAGGACTGATCGCAGCTACCATCAATGTTTTCGTATTACCACCGAGAGAATCTTGTAAAAGACGAGTTAATTTCGAATCTCGATAGGGTATATGTTTCGATCGGCCATCGACTAATGCTGAAATCACATTGCCCAATGCACTAAGCGAGAGATTAATTCGTGTGGCTTCTCTCAGTCGATCACCTTCGGCATCTAGAAAAAGGATTTTGAATTTTTTGTTTCTTTTTCGAAATGAACAAACGTGTTTTTGATTGACGTTCACTGCCAGCTAAATCGACAAGATTCAATTTGCCTGCTCGAATATGTTCTTTGCCGTCTAATTCACTTCGCGTACACATTTCAGTGATAATCGTAAAAATCGAATGTGATCGTGATGAATCTTTGTTCATCGCTGTTGCACCTGTTGCACGATTTCGATTGCCTTTATCCATCAGACGTTCACAATCGACGACACTCGAACATGGATGCCATGTTAAATTCTGAACTTGTACACCTTTGTCGACGAATTCTTTGAGCTCAAGCGTAGCTTTGACATCTTTGCCGAGTAGATCACGAACATTTTCATTGTAGATTTCAAGATACGACGCACGAATGAGATATTTTGTGCCCGTAGTGACAGCCGATGCATCGAAGATATGCTAGAGAGAATGTTTGAAATGTCGAAAGAAAAACAGAGAATGAATTCTACTTCGAATGATCGAGGGATGACACCACGCTGAAGCGAACCAGGAGTATTGATGCCCTGCATGGTGAAAGATTTTCCACAACTAGAAAAAGATTTCATTTACTTCCGAGACAACGGAAGAAATGTTTGATTACCCTGTTTGACCGTATGCAAAGACGGTGGCATTGTAACCTTCAAGCACCTGAATACAGAAGAAGTTTTGTTTTTCTGCTGTTTTTTTTTCTTATGAATAATTTACATTTTCTACTAATGAAAATACGGATTCAGTGTAGAGATTTTCAGTAATCGAATCTTCGGCATAGACACCATCGAAAGTGAATTGTTTCGGTGGTTCATTTGGTTGTTCGATATTTTCCAATGTAACTTGATTTGCTTGTTGATTCATCGAAATAACCGTCTAGACGATCGATGAATTAATTAATTGTCAATGTTAATTCATCTTACTCGACAATTGAGATCTTTTTCTCGTTGGTTCATCGGTCGACATCGAACGATAACTCGTACAGTCTCACTAGTAGCCATCGCTCAAACTTTCTTTTCAATCAAAAAAAAAGAAAAAAACAAGGAAAAGAAAACAAAACAAGAAGAAATTGTTTGAGTGTAATGTCATGTTTTATTCTGTTCGTTCACTTACTATCAAGTATGTTCTTCTACGCAATGCAGACGAATGTAAACCATACTTGTCTAGGTTGCCATACGAGATTCCTTTCAATTCTAAGTCAAACAAAAAACAGAGGACGCTATTGTGCAGTTGAATAGTCCAAGTGCAATGAAAAACTATAAATAATCAACCTGGTCTCTGTCTCTTAGTGCCCTAGTTGGTTTTGCTTGAATGATTAAAAAACAAGAGACAAGAAAATCGTATTCAGTTATCACTTATCAAATAATATGGTATGTCTAGTGATAAAAATAAATCGATCGAAAACACGAATGTTTTTTTGTTGTGTTTTAGCGTGTTGCTCTACGGTCACGTCGTTGTCGTTTCAATGCTGAACGTCGGTCTCGAACTGATTTACACTATGTTTGCAAACATCCATCAATAAACAATATAATACAATATATAAAATATTTCTGTGTCAAAAGAAATGGTGGTTTCTTCGTAATTCTACTTATTCTAGTTGGACTTTTCTATATATTTGCTTTTTTTAAATTCATTTGTCCGTTATTTATTCAAAGATATCATAAATAAAGAACTTGCATATGTAATCTTCAGTTTTTATTATCTTTCTTTTTGTATAACAAGAAATGATCGAATAAAAACGAACGATATTTGTTTGTTTAGTTTTTCTTTCCGACGAGAATTAGAATAAGAGAATGTTATTTTTGTTTTATCACAAGAAGAAAACACACACACGCACACACACAACACAAACCAACAAAAAGACGATTTCGGTTTTTGTATTTGTTTTTTGTTCTTCAGAGATGTGATGTTATGCACTGGTATAGAGAGAAGCAAGAAGAGAAAAAAGAGAGAGAGTTCGGAAGTGAAAAGAATAATCAATGAATGTGTTGAAATAAGAAAAAAAAGAAAGAAAAACGGATAAAATTTGTAATGTTTAGCATTACTGTTGCGAATGCCAAGTTGAATTATTATGTGTACGTTGATAATGAGTTCGATTTGAAGGATTTCCACCGTTATATGAAGCACCATTTCGATTATCCTAAATAGAGATAATCGATTAAAGAAAATGACAAAATTCGATTTTCTTGCTCATACACGATTCTCAATGGATGAATAAGTGATTGTTCGATCTTGAGGCGATGGAATATAGGGCTGAACTGGATAGACAACGTGATTCACATAGTAAGGTGTTGGATTTGTTGCCTGAGAAAATGATGCAGCTGTCGCAGATAGTTTACTGTTTTGTAGAATATCTTTCGATGGTTGAGATGATGATTGACCGTAATTAGCAAAGAACTCTTTATCATAGGAATACATTTCTGTAAAACCAAACAAAAAATGAATTGTTCAGTTTTTTGAATGAACAACTAAAATTAGTACCGTGTTTGGGATTTGAAGGATATGCTGGTTGATTAGGATATGTTGGAATAAAATCTAAATGAAAATGAATATTACCAAACTCCAAATAGTCGAATTTGATGTTTTACTAGTTGGTGGATAAGTTGGATAAGATTCATAGCCTGTTGCTGTTGGCCATGATTCAACTGGCGTGAACACTGGATAGATCTTGAAAAGAGTGAAGTTCGTGTTTGTTTATTTTCGACGAACTTACTGGCTGTGGTGCGTAAGGATAAGTACCGAGAAAGTATTGTTGTGGAGCCACGATGGAATACGGTGCTTGCTGAGGATAACTAGGCGCTTTTGAATTTGGTTTATAACTCATCGATTGTTGTTGTTGTTGTTGGTTCCATGCTTGTGAGTACTCTCTTGGTATTTGTCTGTTCGAATAAGAAAAAGATGTTTTTGAAAAGAAAGATTTTCGTTTCATACGGATAATTTCCAGTTGGTGTGTTATATGGTGTGAATGCAGATGGATTGTTATTTTGAGATGTTGATGATTGATAATCGGAAGTATTCTCATGAATTGGATCTTTTAATTCATCGGCTAGATGAGAAGTATCTTCAGTCTAAAGAAGACAAACAATTCGAGAAAAACACGAGAAAATACATCGAATTACATTGATATTTGTTGATGAAAGTTGAGAAACAGGTTCTTGAAATCCAATTTCTATGTTATTCGTTGTTGAATTATCTTCAATTCTAAATAAAGAACATCCTCAAATTTGATTGATCGAGTTCAATTTCGAATTCGTACTCATTTAAATCTTCGTTCTGATTGATTTGTAACATATGTTCGTCATCGATCGGACTATTGGACGGAGTTGCTTCAATCAATAAGCTATCTTTCCATTTCAGATCACCAAATTGTATATCAATCGGTTCGCTAGAAAATCCGATGACTGGATGCATTGAAACAGCTTGTCGAATTTTCGTTGATGTTAACGAACGTTTGCTAGTGTCTTCGGGATTTTCATTGGTTTTCAATGTTGAATCGGTTTCACTCGGTTGGGGAAAATTTTCTTTTTCTATTTTGTTAAAATAAAATATCGAACAAAAAAAAAGTTTTATTCAAAATCGAATTTACCACGTCGAGATTGTTGCGAACGTGATGAATATTGTTGTTGTCCACTACGTTGAGACGGAGTCGGCGATGTACGTTGAGATAAAGATCGTTCATTATCATTTGGCAAAATTCCATTCGAAACTTGTTCAGTCGAATGATTTTTCTTCTTATTATTCGATTTTGCTGTTTGCCAACCTCCGTCTTCGTATTCTCCGGCTTGTAAACGTAAGATTGTTTTTTGCATATTATAATCACATTCATGAAAGACAACGGCTATGATATCGAGATCAATATCTCTACAAACATCTTTTATCTAAAATTCGAAATGAATAAACTCAAATCGAATCTATCGACAAAATGACTCGTACTAATGCTATCTGTTGTTGGATCGCTGCATCGTCGAATTTTTCAGGACGTAAACGAGCAAGAGGTGCAGACATGATTCTTGATGACTGAAAAGAAAAATCCAAAATCGATTTGACTAAATGATGATGATGATGATGATTCATGGATTCCCTACCGATTATTTTCATTAAAATATTCTCGTACGATTCATGATCTCGAAATAGATAGAGAGAATATTTTTTTCAATTTTCTATTTATTTACAATGATGAAAAAAGAAAACAACAACAGCAGAAAACAAAAAACAGAACGATATTACAAGTAGTAGAATTTTTTTTTTCTTTTTCTTTTCTGAAAAAAAAATACATCATCAAAACGACACGAATAATCATTGGACAACCAATCAGATTCAAGTAAAACATTAATGCATTTCTCTCTTCAAAATGGTCAAAGGTAATCTAACCACAGGAATGAATATTTTTAACAAAAATATTGTCTCATGAATTATATCTCGGCATGTTTAAGAACAAAAAACAAAGAAAATATACGAATAACGTTTTTTTCCATTTCAAATCTTATCAGAATCAGTCTGCTCGATGAGATATTTTCCCTTGCAAACAAATGTAAATAGTCGTCAGACAACTTAAAACAAAGCAAAAAGAAAAGGGGTCTTTCTTTTTATCATCTCTAGATACCATGCATTCCAACGAAACGAACTTATCTTCATTTCGAGTCACTTTCGTTGCAACATCGTACAGATAGTGAAACTAGTAGATCTATATGTATAGGAATGAGCAGCGTCGAGAGACAGAGAGCGAAAAAGAAAGACAACACTTGTAGTTTTTCAATGTTATTTAAAAGCTAAATGAAAACCTATTTGTAGATTGTTTTTCTTCTATTAATTTGAATAGTTCCCGTCTCGAAACCTTGTTGTAATGATTTTTTTTCTTTTTCATCGACGACAGTAGATGTAATCAACACAGTTAGTCCGTGTAATTTTAATGTGAACGAAAAAGAAAAAAAAACTTTTTTCTTCTGTTTTTTTTTCATTTATTCAAAAAAAAACTAAACACAATTGAGATATGTTTATCGAGAACTCGATTGACTAAGAAGTTAATTAGATTTTTCATTGTCGAATTTCAAATGTGAAACATTATCTTTGTGTCTAGACGAAATACTATCGGTAGACTCGGGCGGGTTCTTGTTATTGTATTTATTATTTCGTAAGACCTGCATAGATCGATAGTTTTCTTTTTCTAACACGTGTTGTGTTTTTCTCGTAAGGAAAGAAGCAAAAAAATAATATACAGACAAGTAGATACAATTGTCCTTGACGAGAATTGGGATTAAAGAAAATGAAAAACATGAAGTTTATGTTCGAGACAAGGTCAATCAATAGAAACATTACATAGATGACATTTAGTTTGTTTTTTCTTATTATTAAATGACGAATATTCCACAATATTTTTTTATTAATATGAGATAAAAAGAAGTCGACTGAGAATCTCATTTACTGTCTTAGGATTAATTTGACCCTTAATTGACTGGGATATTTTTAGTAAGATTTAAGCATTTTAATGAAATTTGAATAAGTTTAATATTGACAGGAGTCAAATATTAAATAGTTGCTCTTTCTTTCTTTCTTTCTCTCTCTCTCTTGCTCTTTTCGTATTTATTCGTACCAAAATGTTCGAAGACAATAAACATTAGTCAGCTTCTTCTTTCTCCAGACACAGATTATTAATAAATATATGTACAAAATACACCGTTAACTGATATTTGATAGTGTGCAGACCTAGATTCCCAAAATAGATTCATTAGCTATGTTTGCGCCAAATGTTCTTCGCTCCGTTTATTAATAGTTAATCTTTTGTTCACTAATTTCCGTTAAATTTGAACTTGAACTAGGTTAGAATATGTCTACTCAATCAATAAGGGAAATAGACATGACGAGACATACTCAACAGTCTGTTGAAAGAGAGTAAGAAGATGATGATGGTGATGGTGATTACATATTATATCATCGTAGACAGACGTTAAAAAAACGAGAGAAGAAAGAGAATCAGACATGAATTACATAAAAAAGAAGAAAGAAAGAAAGAAAGAAAACAACGGCGAGACAGACTTGAGTGAGACGGGAAATAGTAGAACGAAGAAAAGCAGAAAAGAAAGAAATATATATATATATATACTGAGTGCGTCTGTCGTCCTGCTGCAGCCTGTTGTTTTGTCATTCGTCTAGTCGTGCTCGTATTTTTGCTTGTCGGCATTCCACCAGTTCATTATCATATCTTTTCTTTTTCTTTTTTCGACATTCGAAACATAGTTTCCTTTCTTTCTAGATTATTATGAAATGTTTGTGTATGAGCATGTAAAAATTTGTTTTTATTTTTGTCCTTAATTATTCAATTGATTTATTTGAAATAAACAAAAAAAAACAATAAATAAATAAAACTAGTCGATGTTCAATTGGTTTATTAACGTTTATTCTTGTTCATTCCAAGCTCTGTTATTGTTTCGGTCATCGTTATGACGCCGACAAAAACATTGCTGCTAAATCAAACTTCAAATCAAATTGAACAATATTTCTATTTACACAAGAATTTTTTCTTTGAACGTAAGTTTAATTAATTATTTAAACGTTAATCTCAGTGGACGAGAAAACATCTGTTTGGACGTTTTTCTTTTTTGCAGTTCTTCTCGAAAATCTTTATCAAATCATGTCGAATGCACTCGTACGTGAGCTTGATCATAAAATGCAACAAATGAAAGAATACGGTCTCATCGCTCATGGTTATCACAATGAAAATTTTCAATATCCAATTCATGTTCGTCGAAGTCACGATGGCGAGAAATTCTCTCGTACAACTGTAACAACAATCGATTCAACTATTCTCACGCCATCATCACATGAAAATCGAACAACTAAACTGAAAACGAAAAATTCATCACAACGACATTCATCAACCGATGAATATCAATATCGAACACAATGTATACCACCGAATAAAACAATCAATGATATTAATCCAGTATTAAATAGCACACATCGTCAATCATCATTAGTTTCTATTAATTCTTCGCCTATACTTTCATCGAATCGACCACATTCAGTGACGAGTATATCATTACCTTCAACTGATCGAAGTCATCAACAAAGAAATTCATTATCGAATTCATCTCAGTCACTAATTAATCCCTCGCCACCAATGAAAAGTCTGACGCAAAGATTTTTCTCCAAACTTTTTCATCATCCATCCAAATCTTGAGTTGTACAAATCCTCGATGTCCTTTGTTTTGTCTATGATGATAACAGTGCTTTGGATTATTTTTTTTATAGTAACTTGAGCGATGATCTCAAAAATTACAACCTCATTTGATTTCTCTTTTGTGTATGTTTATGTATAATTCCTGTTGTTTCGTATGGTCATTAAAAACAAAACAGAAACAGTATCGATTGTATTCATATTGTTGTTTTTTCTTCTTTCTTTCTTTCTTTCGTTTTTTCTTCTCTTTCTACTTCCATGTTCTAACTGTTTTGCGTATTATTGAATTGAAAACACACACACACACACAGCACAACAACAATTTTCTTTTTTTCTTTTTTCCTCGTTTTTTTCTTCAGTTTCTTTCGTGTTTTGTTGCTCACGATTATTTCATTCAAAGAAAAAAAAACAAACGTTTAAACAAGCGTTGAAAGTTCATCTGTTTTTGTCAGTTCACTTTCATCGTCATAGTAATACAATGCTGATGATGATTGCTGTTGCCAAATGGAAAAATACGATAGAAGCGTGAGAAGAACGAAAATTAAACCTAGACCAAGTACAATAAATGCGAGAATAGCTGGAATTAATGATAAATTTAAGATAATGAATAAGCAAAGTACTAAGAAAAACAAATCTTCTTCGGGTGAAATTAAAGAAAAAAAATTCTTGGCTCCTACCGAGTAAAAATGCAGGAATGGATGCGTAGAAACTACAAATAGCAACAAACCGTGATGATGATGAATTGAATAAATAATTAAAACTAAATTGAAAACAAATATAAAATTTAATTTTCTTTTTTGAAATTGATTTCATCTACCGTGATGACTCAAGTCGATATTTGTTTAAATTACAACCCAAATAAATTTCAATACTGAATATTAAAACACAAAAACAATTGAAAACAATAATCAATAAACAGATAACAGTTGCCAATTCTCGAATAGTTCGATCATAGGTCGGCAAAAGAAGATGTGAAACTGTTTCGGACATTGTTAAAAGATAGAAATATGTTGATGTTTGATTAATTTGCGGAAGGAAATCCGTAGGTGTCTTCAAAATTAATTGCATTGTAGTTAATGTAATTAAAATTAAACATGCTGAAACAAAACACATGAAACATAAACTTAGAATATTAACATTTTTTCTTTTGAGCAGTAGTTGACGTTTAGCATTGAGAAGATTCGTTGGTGTTTCACGTTGACGAGACATTTCAGTGATATTAACAGTTTCATGTCCGATTGAGACTTTATATGATGATGCATTGAACGCATTTGTTGGTAAACGATGGGGACCATATTGTATACTTGGATCGGATTGACTTAATGATGTTTGACAATTCATATCGAAGTCAATCGGTGGCGGTGGAAGTGAAGGCGAAAATGATGACGTTTGATCAAACAGTTGACTGAAACAAAAGAATGTCTTTTCGTTGTTGAACAGAATAAAAAAATTCTTTTCAAGTGTACCTGTCATCATTATTTGGCTTCGCCATTACGAATAGTTTCGGGGTCGATTTGATGCAATACGGTATCTCAAACCCACTTTCGTATTACAACAGAGAAAAATGAGTTCTCCGTTTTCTTTTTTTTTTGCTGCCCAAGTCAATATATATATTCAACGAAAGAGAGAGAGAGCAACTGTCTGGCGATTATATCCAACCGTCAATTAAATAATGAAGTAAAAAGCCGTAGGAGAATAAATACATAGCTATATATACGCAGACAAAACTTTTCTTTTTTTTTCTTCTGTTGAATCTTGAATATAGGCATATAGTCTTTGATTGAAAGCAATTGTCAAATATTCGCAAGGTAAAATGAATTGATTAGTTTGATATTATAACAATAGATTCCTTTCGTTTATTAATTGTATGCTTTACAAGTCTGTACCTTTGATTCAATGAAGAAGAGACAGAGAAAGAGAACAGATTGGTGAATAATTACATATTAAGTCGCGTCGACAACTTCGTCAATTGTTCTATTGAAACAAGTGTTGACAATGGACACAAGCTTAATTTCGAACGCTTTTTTTTTTACAATTGATACTTTAAAGTAAATAAACGAATGGCATTAACAACATACAATGGATGTGCAAGATTTTGATTTATATGTTTAAATATTTCATAAAAAAAAGATTTTCTCTCTCAAGAAATTGAACAAGTTGAAATATTATTATTATTGTTGTTGTTTTTCGAAAGATATGCTTTTGTCTTGACTGACAGCTTTGATGTGAACGATCTGAAGTTGATTTTGATCGAAGAAACGACTCGTTACTTTAGCATTCTCTTCTTCCCTGTGGTCGAACTATTATTCAAAGCATTTTATTAGATATGCTAATCAACGAAAAAAATCGGATTTAGGAACGTTACACTGCTCTCTTCTCCATCATCATCCGGACTCATATGCGTGACTGTTCGATTGTTACTCTTGCTCTCTCCCTCTCTCGCTCTCTTTCTTGTCAGCAGCTCCTCGTCACTCACTCTTCTCCTTTTTCAGCTCGAAGAAAACAATAAGATGTTCTTAGAACATAAGGAACTCTCTTTGACGTTGATCTCATATACATTCATGATCAGCACAAACGAAACGAACATTAATATTAAGTTAACGAGACATGTTCAATAGATAGTTCTCAATGACGATTTGCAATTGATATAAAAAAAAGAAGAAGAAGGAGAAGAAAAAAACCCAACATCGGAAGATATGGTTATATATATATATATATATATATATATTCTTCTTCTCGCTTTTCGATTGTCACTGCTTTGAGAATCATAATCAAAGAACTGTATTCCCTGAAGTCTTTACAATTCTTTTTCTTCATCTAGTGAGTCTTTATATATAACAATTGTTTAAAAAAATTCGAGAGCAAGATCTGAGATGGAACGAAGATGATGAGAAAAAAAGAACGGATGAGATTAAATAATCGAGAGATGAAAAAATTCTTCTTCATCATTGAAATCAATCCAGTTGTTAAGTCGTTATATACAATTATTTTTCTTTCTTTTCGTAACATATAGATTTAATCAAAACGAAAAGAAGAGAAGAAAAAAAAAACTTTTTTTGTTAGTTAATAGATCACAAGATGAAACTTGACTATTGTCTTTTCTTCACTGTCAGTTTTTCATTTATCACTACTTGTCAGCATCTGTTGCTCTTACTAATCATTATTTGACTTCATGTTTCTTTTTGTCTGTTAATGTGTTGTTTATTCCTCTTTCTCTATTCTCTTTTTTTAGTTAAGAATGTTATCTAACGACTTGAATTTTTAAATTATGTCTAAACAATTGAGTAAGATTGTGAACAAGGATGGATTACAACTCGATTGTCTTTCGCGAGTTTACACCGGATTCAATACGTCGTATTGAACGACATCGACAAGAAGAAGCTGAACGTCTTGCTTCCGATCGTTTACAACAACAGATTATTCACGATGACGAAACCGAACAATTGAATTCATTTCGAAGACCATCGAAAACCGGTCGATTCAATTCGAAACGTAAACCAAATAAAGAACTTGCTGTCGGACAAACATTACCTCGAGTTTTACAGACAAAATTTCCCGCCGAATTAATCGGCAAACCAATCGAAGAAATCGATTGGTACTATCGAACTGAATATGTCTTCGTTGTCGTCAATCGAAATAAGACCATATTTCGGTTCAGTTCAACTCCTGCTTGTTTTCTTTTTTCGCCATTCAATTGTTGTCGTCGTTTGGCTATACGAATTCTTACTCATTCATTATTCAGTACATTTGTTATGTTCACGATTTTAATCAATTGTGTTTTTATGACATTAAAAAATGTTCCCGATAAATACGAGTAAGAATGAACAAACAAAGACATTGCCGAGAAATATGAAATATTTTCTCTTTTAAGTAATATCTTTACGGCTATTTATACATTAGAAGCATTGACAAAGTGCGTCGCCAGAGGATTTATCTTGGAAAAATTTACATTTCTACGTGATCCGTGGAATTGGTTAGATTTTGTTGTCATTACACTAGCGTAGGCGCGATTGTGTGAATTGAAAATAATGATTGATTTTTCAATTTTAGTTATATAACCATCGTTGTTGATTTGGGAAATGTGTCCGTACTTCGAACATTTCGAGTTTTACGAGCATTGAAAACTGTTGCTGTTGTTCCGGGTAAAATCGAATCGATTTGTTCGATAAAAAAAAAGAAACAAACGAAATGATTTAGGTTTGAAAACTATTGTTGACGCATTGATTCAATCGTTGATCTGTCTTCGAGATGTGATAGTTCTATCGACATTTATTCTTTCGATATTTGCATTGGTTTGAATTTTCGACAATACCGAAACAAAACGAGACGCTTTTTTTTATTTTCTTTCATGGAATTAGGTCGGTTTACAGTTGTATATGGGCGTATTGACACAGAAATGTGTGCCATCGTATGAAACATTTTTGAATGATACGAATTTTGCTCTGATGGGATACAATATGACTTATAAATCCTACGAATTAGCAATTGCAAATTCGAGTACGTGAGAAAATGATTTGTGAATTGAAATTGTGTTTTTCCTTTAGCTCACTGGATTTTGGATGATGATGGAACGTATCTTTTATGTGGAAATGCGACGGGTAGTCGGAAATGTCCGGATGGATATACTTGTTTGAAAGATCGAGGACAAAAGTTCGTCTTTTGAAGAAATACCTAAATCATAGATTGACTGCTTTTCTTGTTTTATTTTAGTCCAAATTTCGGTTATACCAGGTTGAAATTCTATCGTCGTTTTATTATTTTTTTTCATCGAATGATTTTTCTTTTAGTTTCGATAGTTACGGTTGGGCGATGCTTTCATGTTTTCGTTTAATGACACAAGATTACTGGGAAAATCTCTATCAATTGGTTTGTTTCGAGTTTCTCGTTGTTTTCATTTCTGGTTGCGTTAAATTTAGGTGCTGACTGCTGCTGGTCGTTATCATTTTTTCTATTTTGTTGCTGTCATATTTTTTGGTTCATTCTATTTGATAAATTTAATCTTGGCTATTGTTTCGATGTCCTATCAAGAACAACAGCAAAAAGTTCGAGCAGAAAATGCTGAACGTGAACGACGTAAAGTCGAAGATGAACGCGAACAACAAAATGAAGATGCACGAAAAATATCCGAAATCGACAATCAATTTCTAGAATATCCCGATGTTAGTTTAAATCAAACTTTAGTCTTCGAAAATCCGAATCGTTGTCCATCCTATTCGAGTCTTTCGATCGAATACGATCAAAATCAAATTGTTCGTCAATCGAATCTTGTTTTCTTCGACTGATTCTTAGTTTTTTTTCTTTCAGCGAAGTATTTCAAGACAAAAATATTCAACACAAACCAACGCACTTCTATTCGACAATGCCAGTGTTTTATTTTCGAATTCACAAACATTCGATGAACACGAGAGTTATGACACGACGATTCCATTTCTCGATGAAGGTCAAAGTACAAAGATTTCAGATTCGATGTCTCGTCCACGAACAAGTCGATGGTCTTCACGTATTCTAGTTGACAATCAATCAACTGTAACTGTAAATCTACACAAAACTTAATTTTCTTCTTCAAATTATCAACAATCGGCTTTCGTTTAGCTCTATCAACCAAAACCGGAAATAAAATATGCACCTGTCAGTCAAGTTCTGTCGCCTGATGAACTTGAAGACGGTAGTCTGCATTCGAAAAGTACGTGTAACCTACATGTTTCTAGAAATCTAGACATAGAGGAAATGATTCACATCTAGACGAATGTTTTGCACTCGTTGTCTTTATTTTTTCTTTCGATAGAGAGCAAAAGAAAATATGATTTTATTTTTTGTTTTCACCCTTCGCAAGTTTTGCGTCCCTAAGTTTTGAATTTTATATCAAACAGATTCACGCGTATGATTTGAATTTCTTTGTTATACATTTTATATTTGTTGATTTACAAATGCATGTTTGTAGTTTAGTATTTGTCTGTTTTGGTTATTAATCTAGAACAGCGTACTGTCTTATACAAGGTCGATCATCTCACTTCACATGTTGAGTGTCGTTTACTCATCAATGTGAATAATGAGCATGTCCGGCAAAGTCAAGATCATCGACCTAAGAAACGTGTGAACATCGTCATTTCAGATATGGATACAAGCAATACATGTGATCGACCATTGATAAAATTTCTTTGGAAAATTTGTTGCGAATGGAATTGTTCATCAACTGGATTTCGAAAATTTCAAGTAGAACATCGAAAAGTAAATTTTTGGAAAATTATTTGTGATTTATTTAGGATCTCGTGGCAATATTTATCTTGGATGCATTCGTCGATTTATTTATCATGATATGTATTATTTTGAATACGTTTTTCATGGCGCTCGATCAGCCCGGTCAAAGTGATCGAATGACTCGAATTTTAGCAACGGGCAATTATGTTTTCACCGGCATATTTACAGCTGAAGCAATATTGAAAATAATTGCGAAATCACCTGTGAATTATTTGAAAGACGGATGGAATGTATTTGATATTTTGATTGTAACACTTAGTTTAGTCGAATTAGGTCTAGCTAATGTCAAAGGTTTGAGTGTTCTACGATCGTTTCGATTGGTATGTCGACGAGAAATAATAAAAGAAAAATTCTGTTGTTTTTTTTCGTCAAAGTTGAGAGTTTTTAAATTGGGCAAATCGTGGCCGACATTGAATCGTCTTATGTCAATTATTGGTAAAACAATGGGAGCTCTAGGAAATCTCACATTAGTTCTTGTTATCATCATCTTTATTTTTGCTGTTATGGGCATGCAGGTAATCGAATGAAGTTCTCTTCTCTTTGTTTTGTTTAGGATAAATTGTATTTTGTAGTTGTTCGGTCCGAAATACGAGAGTAAATTTGGTAAAGACATGCCGAGATGGAATTTCTTTGATTTTTTTCATGCATTTATGTAAGAAATTTCGTTTGTTGAATTCTTTGAGAGAAGACAAAAAAATGTTTCCTTTGTAGGATTGTCTTTCGTGTTCTTTGTGGCGAATGGATTGAGTCAATGTGGGTGTGCATGGAATGCGCTGGTGTGGCTTGTATACCGTTTTTTCTCTTTACATTTGTGATTGGAAACCTTGTCGTATTGAATCTATTTTTGGCTTTACTTTTGGCTTCATTCGGTTCGAATGTTTTGTCCGAACGAGAAAAAGTAGATGATGATAACAAAATCGGTGAAGCTGTTGATCGTATTCAACGATGTTTGAAATTTATATTGAACTTTTTCTTACGATTAATTTGTGGAACGAGAAAAAAACGAGACAAAAATCAAATGATACCTAGTCTAACAACGGAAACAATGTATCAAAATGACGTGAGCGTTTGTTATTTTGTTCATTTTGATTTTCTCTCTTTAGTCAATTTCAGGAACCAATGAATCAATGAAAAAAGATCAGAGCAATGGCCTTATACTTCCCGCAATCGAACATATTGAAATGCAAACTTTGGATAAGACCTCTCCTCGTTCTCTTCGAACATTCGAACCAATTCTCGACATGCCACCGGACTGTTGTCCGATCGAGATTTCGAAACATTTTCGTTCTTGTGGATTTCTTATTCCACGAGCCATTCAACGGCAATGGACAGCACTTCGAAGCCGAGCACATCGACTTGTCGAACATCGATTTTTCGAATGGCTTATCATCGCAAGTATTCTCGCGAGTAGTACAACTTTAGTAAGTTATGTTTTTTTGAGATTATCTCAAAACGAATTGATTTCGAAACCAAACTAGGCCTTAGAAGATATAAATACACGTCAAAATCCTCACTATTCATTGATTTTACATTCACTCGATAAACTCTTCACGATTATTTTCACAGCTGAATTCGTTCTCAAATCATTTGCATACGGAATAAAAAATTATTTTACCAACGGTTGGAATTGGCTGGATTTTCTGATTGTTGTTGTTAGTGTACTCGGAACATTACTTGATACGCTCGGTGTTGCTGATATACCGGCATTTAAATCTATGAGAACACTGCGAGCTCTACGACCACTGAAAGCTCTTTCGAGATTCGAAGGCATTCGAGTAGGTTTCGTTTTTTGTTTCTTTGATTCAAAAATTTCAACTGTTTGCTTCTCGTAGGTCGTTGTAAACGCATTAATCGGTGCGATTCCGTCCATTTTCAATGTGTTACTTGTTTGCATTGTCTTCTGGTTGATATTTTCAATCATGGGCGTACAATTATTCGGTGGCCGATTTCATAAATGTGTCTATCCGAATACACACGATCGAGTGAATATATCCGAAAATGTTACAAATAAAATCGATTGTTTAAACAAAAATTTTACATGGGAAAATTCGAGAGTCAATTTCGATAATGTTTTCAATGGATATTTAGCCTTATTTCAAGTCGTATGTTGAACAAAGAAAGCTTAAATCGAGAGAAGAAAGATTTTCTGTTTGTTTGTTTGTTAGGCGACGTTCAAAGGTTGGATTGAAATTATGGCTGATGCTGCTGATTCGAAAGAAGTAGAACGAATGTTTGAGAGAATTCAATCGGAAATCTATTCGATGTTTAGATCGATATGCAACCGGAATATGAAGCAAATGTTTATATTCTCGTTTATTTCGTTTTATTTATAATACTCGGTTCATTTTTTACATTGAATCTATTTATTGGTGTTGTTATTGATAATTTCAATCAACAAAAACGAAAGGTATGCGCTGATCAATCGTTGTTTTTCAAGAATTTATTTAACATTTTTGTTGCAGTTGGGTAGTGGAGGTTCAATCGAAATGTTTATGACCGATGATCAGAAGAAATATTATAATGCAATGAAAAAAATAGGCAATAAAAAACCAACAAAAGCTTTGCCACGACCACGAGTAAAAACTTTCAAAGATTTTTGTTTTGAATTCGAATTTAACTTTTTACGTTTTTTTTTTCAAAGTTTCCTATCGCTCGATTCTTTTTCGATTTGACAACGAATCAAAAGTTCGATATTTTCATCATGATCTGCATTTTTCTCAATATGATTTGCATGTGCGTCGAACATCACAATCAAAGTGATGCTTACGATCGAATTCTCGGCTATATTAATAATTTCTTTATTGCCATGTAAAAACTAAACTATAAATTTGCTTTTCTTCTCATAGACCGATGTTTTAGATTCACCATTGAATCGGTTATGAAATTAATAGCGTTGCATTATAAATATTTTACAATTCCATGGAATGTTTTCGATTTTATTATTGTTCTTGCATCGATACTCGGTATGAAATTGAATGTTTTCAGATAGATAGATAGATAGAGAGCACTGTATCACCTTCCTGCTGTAATGTTTTTTTTCTTTCTTTTGAATGAATTAGTCGCAGCTTTCGAAAAAGGTTTGATTCTTTGCACGCTAAGCTCGACATATCTGCACTTCTTATTGCTTTGATTTTTTTTTCTATTGGGTCCAAAAACGAACAGAGAACAAAACTGACGCAGAAATATTTCTAATTTAGGACAAGCATTGGACAAATTAATCGCAAATTATCTCGTCAATCCAACGATTTTACGTGTTGTACGTGTGGCACGAATCGGACGAGTCTTGCGTTTAGTTAAAGGTAATTACAACTAATCGTTTCATATTTATTTGAATGTTTTTCTTTTTAGGAGCGAAAGGTATTCGAACGTTACTCTTTGCGTTGGCTGTATCTATGCCTGCATTGTTTAATATTGGTCTCTTACTTTTTCTCGTCATGTTTATCTATTCAATATTTGGTATGTCGTTTTTTTCTTACGTAAGAAAATCAGCTGGTGTAACTGAAATCTTTAATTTCGAAACATTTCCAAATTCATTGATTATTCTCTTTCAAATGTGTACAACGGCTGGTTGGTCCGGCGTTTTACAAGCATTGACAAATGATCGACCGCCCGATTGTGATCCAACATTGAAATCGCCATCACATCGAGGAGATTGCGGTACTACGGCAATAGCAGTACCATTTCTCGTTAGTTATTTAATTATTAGCTCACTGGTTGTGGTAAGAAAATCGAATTGAAATTTGAGAACGAAAGAAAAAAAAAGCAAACGCTAATATTTAGGTGAATATGTATATTGCCGTGATCTTAGAAAATTTTTCTCAAGCTCAAGAAGATGTTCAACAAGTAATTCGATTGAGAGTGATTTTCGAACTAGAAATCGAATGTTTTATTTTGCTCTAGGGTTTAACTGATGATGATTACGATATGTATTATGAAAAATGGCAGTTATTAGATCCATCTGGTGCGCAATTTATTCGCTATGATCAATTATCAGATTTTGTCGATCAATTAGAACCTCCATTACGTATTCCAAAACCGAATCATCTATTACTAGTCGCCATGGATTTGCCCATATGTGAAGATGATCGAATGCATTGCGTCGATATTCTCGATGGTCTAACGAAATATTTTCTCGGTACACTTGATATATCAGCTCTGAGTGCAGGTGCTGATGTTGGTATTGATATAAAGAAAGATCGTCCGAAAGATTATCATCCGATATCAACGACTGTTCAACGACAACGAGAGAATTATCTCGGTCGACTTGGTCTTCGACATTTTCGAAGTTATGTTCAGCAACGTCGACTCATTCGACAATGTCAAGAACCGATTTTAGAACGAATTACCATGGATGAATTAATCGAATTCGATGATTTAAGTACGCCGGCATCGACAATTTCCTATCGAAGTCGAAAATTACAAATCAACGAACAACAACAACGCGAAAGAACTTCGTCCGAGACATCATCACATTGTTCATTTGGTGGGAGATCTCTATGTTAATAGATCTATCTATTTTTATTGTAACATGTAGAATAGGCTTGTTTGTGATAAATGCGAAAAACGAAGTCAGTGCATCTGCTCATTGACATAGAATGCAAAGTTAATTGTTTTTGAATATTTTTAACGTTGAGAAAACATGCGACGTCTGCATGACAAACAAAAAAAATGATAAATGATTGTTCATTAACTCTCTATTAGAGAAAAACGAATATATATATATATCGAAGATCCGCCTCTAAAAAATCAATCGAACAATGTGTGAAAAGAAAACTTTCGAACTTGACAGCCGCCGACATCTAATCATTAGTGCGGAAAGATGAAAACAACGGTCGATTTTTCAGGTGTGTAATCCTCATTATCATTTTTTGATAACAATGATGATGATGACGATACGCACATTCGTGTTTCTTTTGTCTTTAAACGAGAACGATCATTGACTTTGTCGATATGCATCATCAATGCATATAGACGCCGCTTTCAAAACTTCATTACATTTGTAAACATCGAATCGAACTAACGAAATCTACATGCAAGGTTGGATTAAGAAAATGATTGAAAGTAATCCGAAACATATTCAAAGTCTATCTGTGTAAATTGAGCCTGTAAGTCGAATGATTGATCGTCTCATGTATGCAAATATTCATTTTCTTCATGTATCATTTGACACGTTGTAGTTTTCTTTCCCTCTAGTTTCGATTGTTTATTTAGAAAAAAAAAACGAAAATGTCTAATGTCATTGCTATTCTTAATGTGTATATTTAACGAAATTTCTCATTAGATAGAAAAACAAAAGATCTCATCATTGATAAATTAACTAAGAATGTTCGTGTGTTTGTATTTTGAAAATTCTTTTTTGCTTTGTCTAAGTTGACATTAAGAGCGATTAACATTTTCAGGTTATGAAACATGCATCATCATCATCATTATCAACGATTAACTGACCTAGGACATGCTGAGATTTTAACTTGATGGAATGATAGGTCATTCGCACGTTTCTTCTTCATACAATTAGATAAATGAACACTAGACAACGCAAGGCGTTTCCCATGAATATATACGCGTAGGTATGCAGGTGTAATCGCGTGTTCTACAATTGATGAACAAGTTTTTTTCTTCTTTTGCCATTGTACTTTTGTTAAAAATGAACGGCTCAGATTGGATCTAATTGATCGTATATACATTTTTCTCATTAGGACATCCTACTGTGTCAAGATAATTATTCGTTTTTTCCTTTTCTTAAAGACAGATGAAATTCGCGACTATGTCTTTCCTTCATTGGAAAAGAGGAAGAGAGAGAGAGAGAAGAGGTAATCTATCACATATATTCTCTTGCTCGTTAACGAGAAAGAAGAGAAAAGAGAGGAAGAGAAAGAAATAATTTCTCCTCATCGTCTCCTTCTGTCAGTCTGTTCATTTATTATCATTTGAAAATGTGGATCATGCATCGTGTCTATCTTCTGCTACTTCTTCCTCTTGTTATTCAATCACGTCAACAAGACATAGCTTTAAATGAAGAAACTCCTCTTGGCACAATTGTATTCGATTTAAATACACTTTCATCATCAACAATAACTTATCAACTATTAGAAAGTTCGTCTTTACTGACATTTAATTCAACAACAAATCAAATCATCATTGCTAAACGTATCGATCGAGATACACTCTGTCCAAATGATGACAATTGTTCCAATTGTTTTATTTACATGAAATTCTACGATATGTTCTATTATGATATTCTGCAATTGAACGTTCGAATCATTGATATCAATGACAATCTTCCATTGTTCAGTTCGAATAGTTATTCAATTTCATTGACGGAAAATAATATACCGGGAATAAAAATTCGTCTATCAAAAGCTGAAGATATCGATTGTTCAATCAATCGAGTACAATTGTATGAATTAACTTATGTTCGTCATGGTCATGTCATGATTTCATCAATCAATCTTCTTCAACAACAAAATCGAACATTAAATCAACCATTTTATTTATTTTATGATACGAATACAGATTTATATCTAGTTATTAATCAGACATTGGATCGAGAAAGTCAAAGTGAATATATATTTACTATAACAGCTAATGATTATGTTCATACAATCTCAGCTAAATTAACATTAACAGTTCTTGATGTTAATGATCATAGTCCTCGATTTACACAATCGATCTATTCAGTAAATATTTCACATTCGACTTTACCAGGAACGATTTTGATCAAACTTATAGCTGAAGATAAAGATTTAGATTATAATGCAAAGATTTATTATTCATTGTTGAGTATTGATGGACGAAATAATCAAAATGATTTATTTGTTATTGATTCTCGAACAGGCGAATTACGACTTCGTTCGAATTTAACGCAATTCGATTCGAAGAAAATCTTTAAATTAATCATCGGTGCATCCGATGGTTCAGAAAATGCCATTCCAGCTCTAACAACTGTCTACATTAATCTAATTCCTCAATCATTAATCGCAATAACATTTGGTTCGAATCGAATATCGAAAAATGCCAGTCAAGTTTATATCGAAGAGAATTTACCAAATGCAACATTCATCGCTTATATTTCATCGGAAGAACATCTCCGTGTTCAGTCCGATCAAGGTTGTCTTATTCAGAAATTATCGGACAATTCATTTACACTATTAACAGATCGAATTTATGATCGAGAAGTGCAATCATCTTATGATGTGTTAATACAAAGTGAGAATAGTCAACGAACATTTCAAATCATTGTCACTGATGTTAATGATTATACGCCAACATGGAATAGTTCATTATTAAATGTAAATATCAATTCTGAATATATGATATTAACACTGAATGCAATTGATCTCGATCAAGATGAAAATGGTCGAGTTAGTTATCGAAAAATTGGCTCACGATGGCCGAACTGGATTGATTTAGTTGAAAATCAATTGATTATTAACTGTTCGAATACAACGGATAATCAATGTTGGAATGATGTGATGTCGAATGAAATTTTTATTGAAATCGAAGCGTATGATCACGGACAAATTGAATTATCATCTCGAGTACAAATACGTCTATATCATAGTACGACACGAGCCTTATTTAATCAATTTGAATATTTAATTATTGGCGTCGGCAGTTTTGCTGGACTTATGATTGTTCTATTGATTATTATTCTTGGTGTTTGCTGTCGAAAACGACGAATAACAAAGAATCGAAATGATTTTCTTGATGATCATAGTACGAAACAAAAAATCATTCAAACATCATCGTCATCATCCGAACAAAGTTCATCGGCTGGTTCACTCTATGGATCAGAGAAATCGGATAATATTACACTTGAAACTGCAACAAGTTGCCATTTAGTACGTTTCCTTTATCTTTGAAATCAAAATTGAAACGATTTTTTTGTTGTTGTTGTTATTGTAGGATATGTTTCTTTTTTCTCCGAAACGAACGAATCCTCTCGTTGATTCATCGTATCCATATTCATTTGTCAACAAATCAGCAATTCCAAATGATAATCTAACCAATCGATTGTTTCATTCGATTCAAAATGATCTTACTCTACTAACTGAAAACAGACATGAAGTTATTTCAAATCGAGGAACTTATGTATGAACTTGAAGTGTATTAAATATAAATATTTATTAAACGAATTACTATTCATTTTCATGACAGACATCAATTCCGCTCTATCGATTATCTTGACATCGTCTGTCGAAGACTAACATCGACTCAAAACGAGAGAAAGTGTTTATTGCGTAAAACAAAACAGAATAATCGATTAATATTTGTTTACATGACGATCGTCTGAGGAAAGAGAGAGAAATCATTCTATGTTTTGATCATGCTGAGTTATCTTCTCTTTCTTAGAACTTAACCGATGATTATGGTTCAATGAAAGAGGAGAATATCTTGATCGAGAAATTTTTTATTTTCTGGGAAAAAATGCCGCATGCTGTTTATAATTGTACAGTGAATGATATGTATATGACACGTTTTCATCTTTCTATTTGTGCTGTTCGTTAGCGGCAAAATCGGCACGCACCATTATCTCATCAGACTCACTATTCATTCACTTGTTTCGACACTTTCTTCCGATTAACCATCGATTCGAACTGTTGTTGATCTCATTCACATCTGTCTACATGTTCTTTTTTCTTTTCTTTTTATTATTTCGAGAAGAAGATGAAGAAATGTCCAACTGAGCATACCAACAGCTGCACAATCAAATGTTGTTAATAGTGTATTTCTCAACTTGAAATTTGATTAAACGTCTCGACAAGAGACTACAGAGTGAAATATTTTTCTTTTCAATGTGACGAATAATTAGATAGGATAAGGAATGTATTCACTTCCTCTTGAGATGTGATTATTGAAAAAAAATTGTCATTTTTTACCCATTGGGCTTTGTTAAATTCTAATACGTTGAGTATGCCCAATGGGTAGCAAATACTAATCGAAAGAAAGAGACGGAGAATTTACTAAGAATAGATAATTAGTTGTAATTAGCTAACAATGGCAACAGTTCTGTTTATTTGATCAGTTGTTCGACTCGGCGCACATCTGTTTGTGAATAAATATCGAATTGAAAATTACATAAATTCTTTCCGATTAATTGAACATGCGTACGCATGCCTTTCCTGTGTGTCTTAAAGATATTTTTTGTGTCAACGTCAAGGATATTCACATGACAGTTAATAAATAAATACCGAAGTAGTTCAAACGAATGATTAT